>Ga0181596_10000026_pt1 | contig 136180 bp, 120 predicted proteins | sample 041ome_6_FD_148655 | JGI IMG/M metagenome (GOLD analysis project Ga0181596, IMG submission 148655) | Coastal salt marsh microbial communities from the Groves Creek Marsh, Skidaway Island, Georgia - 041402US metaG (spades assembly) | ecosystem: Environmental > Aquatic > Marine > Intertidal... | reverse complement strand
GGATGACTGAAGAAGCGGTAGATGTTGCAAGAAACCAAATTAGCGACGCGCTCAACTGCGATCCAAGAGAAATCGTTTTTACCTCCGGCGCAACCGAGTCAAACAATCTTGCGATTAAAGGTGTTGCAGAGGGATATGCCGATAAAGGTAAGCATATTATAACCGTTAATACGGAGCACAAGGCAGTACTGGATACCTGTGAGTATTTGGAGAGTCAGGGGTATGAAGTCACCTATCTTAACGTGCAGCAAGATGGATTGGTTAATTTATCCGACTTAGAAAATGCCCTACGTGAAGATACGATTCTTGTCTCAGTGATGCACGTGAACAACGAACTCGGTGTTATTCAAGATGTTGAGTCCATCGGTAAGATTTGCCGTGAGCGTGGTGTACTGTTCCATGTGGATGGTGCACAAAGCGTGGGCAAAACCGCCATAGATTTAGCAGAACTGCCAATAGATTTACTGTCAATTTCGGCCCATAAGATGTACGGCCCTAAAGGTATGGGGGCGCTATACGTTCGCCGCCGTCCTAAAATTAAGTTAGTTTCACAAATCCATGGTGGCGGGCATGAACGGGGCATGCGCTCTGGCACGTTGGCCACCCACCAAATTGTAGGAATGGGTGAAGCACTTTCTCTCGCTGCGTCGAAAATGAATGAAGACAATGCTCGCATACTCGAGCTGAAAAATTCTCTTTGGCAGGGATTGCAGCAACTCGATGGCATTTATTTAAATGGTCACGCCACACAGCGTATACCGGGAATTTTAAACGTCAGTTTCGATGGTGTGGATGGTGAAAGCTTAATGATGGGCTTGAACGACATTGCAGTATCGTCAGGGTCGGCCTGTACGTCGGCAAGTTTAGAACCCTCTTACGTGTTAAAGGCCATTGGTCGAAGCAATGAGTTAGCGCACGCAGGTATTCGTTTTAGCGTTGGCCGTTTTACGACCCAAGAAGACATCGATTACGTAGTAAAAAAGGTAGTAGACGTAACCACCAGATTACGCGCCGCCATAACCGCCTAATTCACCATCAAATGTGAGCCTTGAGCGAAAACGATGAAGTAAAATTAATGACCATGGGGCCCAAATTGAGTCTCATGGTCCGTCAATATGGTATTTGGCGCTATAAATTAGCGCCTGAATATTTGAGTGAAATAGTCGGGTATTATATACTACGGCACCAAAATTTTAGGCTGTCCTCAATGTAACTGGCAGTTTCGGCCACTCGGCGTAGCGTTTTTGCGCGTCTTAGTGTTTAGGTCGAAGAAAGTGAATTAGTAAATCACCAAGACCGTGGGGTGATTTATTCGTCAGGAAGTAAAGTGGCAGTAAATGCAGGCAAACAAGTGAGATCCCAACATGAGTGAACAGATCGAACAGGCGTTAGAAAGAAAGTACGATGCGGGTTTCTATTCAGAAATCGAATCAGAAACGTTTGAAAGCGGCCTGGACGAGTCGGTTATCCGCCGCATATCAGCAATGAAAAACGAGCCTGAATGGATGCTTGAATGGCGCTTGAAGTCTTATCATGCATGGCTAGAGATGGAAGAGCCAGATTGGGCGCATGTCGATTATCCGAAAATTGATTACCAGGCTATTTCATACTACTCAGCGCCTAAGAGTATGAAAGATAAGCCTAAATCACTAGATGAAGTTGATCCTGAGCTGTTGCGCACCTATGAAAAGCTGGGGATACCGCTACACGAGCAAGAAATGCTGGCTGGTGTTGCAGTTGACGCAGTATTCGACTCGGTTTCTGTTGTAACGACATTTAGAGAGAAGCTTGAAGAAGCGGGTGTGATTTTCTGTCCTATTTCGGAAGCACTGCAAAGATTTCCTGACCTAGTTAAGAAATACATTGGTTCTGTGGTTCCACGTACAGACAATTATTTCGCAGCGCTCAACAGTGCGGTATTTACGGATGGTTCTTTCGTTTATATTCCTAAAGGCACGCGCTGCCCAATGGAGCTGTCTACGTATTTCCGTATCAATGAAATGAACACCGGTCAGTTCGAGCGTACCTTGATTGTTGCTGATGAAGGCAGCTATGTGAGCTACCTTGAAGGTTGTACCGCCCCACAGCGTGACGAAAACCAGCTGCACGCGGCAGTGGTTGAGCTAGTGGCGATGGACGATGCGCAAATTAAATACTCTACGGTACAAAACTGGTACCCGGGTGATGAAAACGGTAAAGGCGGTATCTATAACTTCGTTACCAAACGTGGCGTTGCTCACACAAACGCGAAAATCTCGTGGACACAAGTTGAAACGGGGTCTGCGGTAACGTGGAAATACCCAAGCTGCGTACTGAAAGGTGACAATAGTGTAGGTGAGTTTTACTCAGTCGCGCTTACGCGCGGTCGTCAGCAGGCGGATACGGGTACTAAGATGATTCACGTGGGTAAAAATACCAAGTCGACCATCATCTCAAAAGGTATTTCGGCAGGGCACAGTAATAACGCCTATCGCGGACTGGTTCAAATGGGCCCTCGCGCAGACGGTGCACGTAATTTTACCGAGTGTGACTCGCTACTTATCGGTGACAAATGTGGCGCGCACACATTCCCGTATATCGAAAGCCGTAACCCTTCAGCGATTGTTGAGCACGAAGCAACAACATCGAAGGTGAGCGACGAACAATTATTCCTGTGTCAGCAGCGTGGCTTAGACACAGAGAAAGCCGTTTCTATGATTGTTAACGGTTTCTGTAAAGAAGTATTCAAAGAGCTGCCAATGGAATTTGCCGTAGAAGCCGGCAAGCTGCTCGAAATTAGTCTTGAAGGTTCAGTGGGGTAATCAATGCTTAGTATCAAGAATTTACATGCCAGCGTGGAAGAGAAAAACATCATTAAAGGTCTTAACCTTGACGTTAAACCTGGTGAAGTACACGCTATCATGGGCCCCAACGGTGCCGGTAAAAGTACACTAGGTTACGTGCTATCTGGTCGTGACGGTTACGAAGTTAGCGAAGGCGAAGCAACGTTTAACGGCAAAGATTTGCTAGAACTCGAAGTAGAAGAACGTGCTCGCGAAGGCCTTTTCCTTGCATTCCAATACCCAGTTGAAATTCCTGGCGTTAGCAATATGGAATTCATGAAAGAGTCTGTAAACGCTATGCGTGAGCAGCGCGGCGAAGAGCCTTTGACTGCCGCTGAGTTTTTAAAGAAAGCAAAAGAAGCGTGTAAGCAAGTACAGCTTCCATTGGACTTCTTGAAGCGCGGTGTAAACGAAGGTTTCTCTGGTGGTGAGAAGAAGCGTAACGAAATCATGCAAATGATTTTGCTAGAGCCAAAGCTGTGTATTCTTGACGAATCAGACTCTGGCCTTGACGTTGACGCACTTCAGGTTGTTGCCGATGGCGTTAACAGCCAGCGCGACGGTGAGCGTAGTTTCATCGTGGTTACCCACTACCAGCGTCTACTAGACTATATCAAACCTGACTTTGTTCATATTCTTGCCGACGGCAAAATTGTGAAAAGCGGTGATGCGTCATTAGCGCTAGAAGTAGAGAAGAGCGGATACGCATTCCTAGGTAAAGCGTACGAGGAGGCGGAAGCATGAGTCAATGGCTAGAACAGGTCATTGATGCGGCGCAAATCTCCGATTACTTAGCGCCCGTGCGTCAGCAGGCCTTAGAAAAGTTAAAAGCCGATGGTTGGCCAGCCCGTAGAAACGAAAGCTGGCGTTTTACGCCGTTAACGCCCGTTGAAAAACGTGAAGCGAAGCAAGCGGTTCAAGCAGACAGCCTACCGGTACCTGCCATTGATAACCTAAATGCTATCGACCTTGTATTTGTAGACGGTGTATTGGTCACGCAGGTTAATACGCTCGATGTGCCAGCGGGTATGAGTATCACATCGCTTAACAATGATGACGCGGCTACCCAGCAAGCCATTAGCAGCGTATATGGACAGGTTAAGCCTACACGTCATATGTTTGGCCTAGTCAACGATGCATTATGCCAACACGGTATATTTATCAATGTAGAAGCTGGCGCGAAAGTCGATACGCCAGTGCGCATTGTGAACATGTCTTCACAAAACGTTGATGCCCACACTCGTGTGGTGGTGAAGGTGGCAGAAGGCGCCAGCGCGACGGTTATCGAACAAGGGTTTGGTGATACCGAAAGCCTAACTACCGCATTTGCTGAATATGACTTAGCTGATGATGCCCATCTGGAACACTATCGTTTTGCGATGTTTACGGGTAAAGCAAAACAGTTAGGTGGTAGTCACTTTAAACTGCATAACCGCACTACGCTTAACAGCACTATGGTTGGCTATGGAAGCGAGCTTTCGCGCTTAGATGTAGACATTCATCACGCCGGCGAATTTGCTGATGCGAAAATGAACGCGATTTATCTTCTGGCGGAAGGCGAGTTATTTGACCTTCATTCAACCATTGAACACGCTATGCCAAATGGCACAACAGAAGAAAACGCTCGCGGTATCGTAGGTGATAAAGCGCGTGCTGTGTTTAATGGACGTATTCATATTCATCGCGACGCACAAAAGACGTTGGCTGAGCTTAACAACCGTAACTTGTTGCTGTCTCGCCGTGGCGTAATTAATACTAAGCCTGAGCTTGAGATTTATGCCGACGACGTGAAATGCGCGCATGGCGCAACGGTGGCTGAAATTGAAGAAGAATCGTTGTACTACATGCTTACACGGGGTATCTCCCGTAGTAAAGCATTAGTAATGCTTAATTTTGGTTTCATTCAAGAGCTTATAAATGATGTGCCCAACACGGCGGTACGTGAGTGGCTGGCGCCAATTTTAAGTGAGCGTTTCGCCCAAATGGAGGTGAAATGAGCTTAGACGTTGCAGCACTTCGTGCCCAGTTTCCCATTTTATCTAAAACGGTAGACGGCAAGCCGCTGGTATACCTTGATAACGCGGCGACGACGCAAAAACCTCAGGCAGTTATTGACGCGCTTGTCGACTTTTATACAGGGACGAATGCGAACGTGCACCGTGGCGCGCATCATCTATCAGATGAAGCTACACGTCGTTACGAAAATGCACGTAGCAGCGTAGCGAAGTTCATTAACGCGAACGCCCGCGAAGAAGTGATTTGGACATCAGGTACCACTGAAGCCATCAATATTGTAGCCAACGGCCTTGGTCAGTTGTTACGTGAAGGTGATGAGGTCATGGTGACTGAGCTTGAGCACCACGCTAACTTGGTGACGTGGCAGCAAGCCTGCCGTCGCTCCGGGGCCACGCTCAATGTGGTGCCTATTTTCGATAGCGGTGAGTTGGACGTAGACGCCTTCGACAGGTTGCTATCTGAAAACACCAAGCTAGTGGCGTTCCCTCACGTATCGAATGCACTAGGTACGGTGAACCCAATTAAACTGCTTACTGAAAAAGCGAAAGCGGTGGGTGCATGGGTGCTAGTTGATGGCGCACAAGGCATTGCTCATGGTGGCGTCGACGTACAAGATATCGGCTGTGACTTTTACGCATTTTCAGGGCATAAGCTTTTTGGTCCAACAGGCATTGGGTGTTTGTGGGGCAAAAAAGACGTGTTGGAAACCTGGCCAGTATGGCAGGTTGGCGGCGAAATGATCAAAGACGTCACGTATCACGAAGCGACGTGGGGCGCGCTGCCGAATCGTCTTGAAGCCGGTACACCTAATATTGCCGGAGCTATCGGCATGGGGGCCGCAGTAGATTGGTTTAGTGCTCTTGATGTCAATGCGTTGCATGAGCACGAGCAAAAGCTGCTTGCCTACGCTACGGAGCAGGCAGAAGCACTCGATGGTATGCGCATTATTGGAACGGCACCCAACAAAGTGGGTGTATTGAGTTTTTCTCTTGATGGAGCGCACCCCGCTGACATTGGTTTTATTTTGGACAGACAAGGTGTGGCGATCCGAACGGGTGATAACTGTGCGCAGCCACTGATGAAACGTCTTGGTGTGCCAGGTACTGCCCGTGCATCGTTCTCAATTTACAATACGCTTGAAGAAGTGGACAGCTTATTTGCTGCGCTTAAGAAAGCAAAAATGATGTTGGCCTAAGGAGGCATTATGAGTGTTGAAACTTTCGTACCCAGTACAAAACTCATTTCGCTAACTGACAGTGCCGTTAAGCATTTCGAAAGTAAGCTTAAAGACAAGCCTGGTCAGTTAATTCGTTTATCAACAAAAGTAAGCGGCTGTACGGGCTATGCTTACGTGCTTGATTTCGCAGATAGCGCACAAGCCGACGATGAAATTGTAGAGATTTCACCAGTACTTAATGTCGCAGTTGCTGCAGACGCCACCGACCTACTGCGTAATACTGAAATTGATTACGTTACTGAGGGCGTTAACGGTGTTATTAAATACAATAACCCTAATGTGGTTGATGAATGCGGATGTGGTGAAAGCTTTAACGTAGGCTAAGTGCCGCGATAAAGACCATTAGTGGCAGAACAGAGAGTACTCAGTAGTTTATGAAGCAAAAAATGGTGACCACCGAGCGCGACTGCAAAGCGCGCTTGGTTCCAGCTGGTAACCCAACCGTGATACCTGAAGGCGAGTTCGTGAACATCACGCAAGAACTCGGTGGAAACTACACGGTAACATGGCGCGGTAATATGTACCGTATAGATGGTACAGATGCAGGCGCGATAGGTCGCAAAGCTATGACTTTAAGCTTTGATGCACCCAAGGATGGCAAGATCAGCGAACAACAAGTGTGGGACGCGTTGGAAACCATTTTCGACCCTGAAATACCGATTAACTTGGTGTCATTGGGGCTTATCTATAAGGTGGATCTAGACCAAGACACGGGCAGCGTTAACATCGATATGACCTTAACCGCACCAGGTTGTGGTATGGGCCCAGTATTGGTTGGCGACGTAGAATACCGCGTTGCCATGGTGCCCCATGTTGAAAAGGTTAACGTTGAGCTTGTTTTCGACCCTGCCTGGTCGAGAGAGATGATGAGCGAAGAGGCTCAGCTTGAAGCCGGTTTGTTTTTTTAATTCATCCGCTCCGACTTTTCTTTTTATAACTAACGGAAATAGCTATGCAACTACCTAGCAGTGACGAAATTATTGATGATTTAGCGTTCTTCGACGATTGGGAACAGCGTTATCAGTACATCATTGATTTGGGGAAATCTATTCCGGGCTTGCCGGAAGACGCGAAAACGCCAGAGCGTTTGGTGAAAGGTTGTCAAAGCAGTGTATGGCTGGTGGAGTCATATGATGGCAGCAAAATTAACTTTGACGTTGATAGCGATGCGGTTATTGTCCAAGGCTTATTGGCGTTAGTGTTAGCTGCGTACAACAATAAATCACCTAATGATATCCTAGCGTTCGATATTGACGGCTATTTTGAAGCGTTAGATCTTGAGCGTCACATTACTCCGACCCGAGGAAACGGGTTGCGCGCAATTGTCGGTAAGATTCAAGAGCTCGCTAGAGCAAACGTTTAAGCAACTTTGCAAAAAGCTAAGCAGATAGGGCGGTTCAACGTATCTGTCTTTGTAAAATAACGTCTACACTGTCATCACATTGTCATGTTATTTGCGTTAATCTAGCGCTGGATTACAAGTAAAAACAATGCGTTACGCCTGATTTAAAAAGGCGCTGGTCAAGCCGTTATTAATTGCCTATAATTCGCGGCCAAAATTTTAAAGATACATACACTATTTGTTTGGAGAGAGAACATGGCTCTTGAGCGTACTTTTTCGATTATCAAGCCTGATGCGGTAGCTAAAAACGTAATCGGTGCAATTTACAACCGTTTCGAATCTGCAGGTCTTCGCATCGTGGCATCAAAGATGATCCACATGAGCAAAGAGCAAGCGGAAGGTTTCTATGCAGAACACAAAGAGCGTCCATTCTTCGGCGCACTTGTAGACTTCATGACGTCTGGTCCGGTTATGGTTCAAGTTCTAGAAGGCGAAAATGCAGTGCTAGCTAACCGTGAAATTATGGGTGCAACTAACCCAGCTGATGCGGCTGCCGGTACACTTCGCTCTGACTACGCAGCGTCTATCGACGAAAACGCAGTTCACGGTTCTGATGCACCTGAGTCAGCAGCTCGCGAAATCGCGTACTTCTTCTCTGAAGAAGAAATCTGCCCACGTACTCGCTAAGAATACGAAGTTTGTAAAGAAAACGGGGCTTTATGCCTCGTTTTTTTTTAACGTTTCTTAGTGTCTGAGTATGCTTTGCTCGGCACGCTTTCAGCACAGCGAAACGTAACCGTACTCAGCGTTAAATCGGCTTTTTCTCGAATCTCATCTGTGGTAAAATCCGCGCAAATTTTAATCAGTTGCTATTCTGCGCTCAAACGGTGCTCGAATCGCCTGATTGTATACATTATTTTCAGCAGTAAGAGGGGCATCCCTCGAAGGTACAAGGGTCATCGTATTCATGGCAAAAACTAACTTATTAAATCTCAATCGCGAAGGCTTGCGCAATTTCTTTAAGGAAATGGGCGAGAAACCGTTTCGTGCCGATCAGGTAATGAAATGGATTTACCAGCACGGTGTAAGCGATTTTGAGGAAATGAGTAACCTCAACAAGAACCTTCGTGCCATGCTTATCGAGAACTGTGAAATCAAAGCCCCTGAAATTGCATACTTTCAGGAAGCTAGCGACGGCACGATTAAGTTTGCGCTTGCTTTAGAAGGTGGCCAAGAGGTTGAGTCTGTCTGGATCCCTGAAACCGATCGCGCAACATTGTGTGTATCTTCGCAAGTAGGTTGTGCTCTTGAGTGTACCTTCTGCTCTACGGCGCAGCAGGGCTTTAATCGCAATTTGAGTGTGAGTGAAATCATTGGCCAGGTTTGGCGCGTTGCTACTTTTCTTGGGCTTTCTAAAGATACAAGTAAGCGCCCCATTACCAATGTTGTTATGATGGGTATGGGCGAACCCCTCCTAAACCTTAAAAACGTAGTGCCTGCGATGGACATCATGCTAGATGATTTTGGCTTCGGTCTATCTAAGCGACGCGTAACGCTAAGTACGTCAGGTGTAGTACCAGCACTTGATATGCTGGGCGATCAAATTGACGTGGCGTTGGCTATTTCGCTTCATGCACCTACTGATGAGTTGCGCAATGAGATTGTGCCTATCAACAAGAAATACAATATCGAAACGTTTTTGGCAGGTGTACGTCGCTATTTGGCCAAGTCTAAAGCGAACCAAGGCCGCGTTACGGTAGAGTATGTTATGCTTTCAAATATCAACGATAGTACTGAGCAAGCACACCAATTAGCGAAAGTATTAAAAGATACGCCAAGTAAAATAAACTTAATTCCATTTAATCCTTATCCGGGTTCGCCTTACACTTGTTCTAGCAACTCGCGCATAGACAGATTTGCTAAAGTGCTTATGGAATATGGGTTTACCACTGTTGTGCGTAAAACACGGGGCGATGATATTGACGCCGCATGTGGGCAATTAGTGGGTGATGTCGTAGACAGAACAAAAAGAATGTTAAAAAAACAGGTGAAGGGCGAAGCAATTTCGGTAAAAATGGCCCAATAATCATCAAGATATTAGGGTAAGACTATGGTTGCAGGATTGCGTACTTCATTTCGCGTTGGTCTATTAAGTGCGGTTCTATTAGCGACTGGCTGTGTCAGTAACAGCCAGTCCGGCTTATACGGTGGTAATTTCGATCACGAGGACGCAGCAAGAACACGCACATCGTTGGGGCTTACCTACCTTCAAAACAATAACTACACGCAAGCCAAAAAGAACTTGGACAAAGCGTTAGAGTTCAACCCCCGCTCTGCAGACGTGCAATTCGCTATGGCTTATTATTACCAGTTAGTGGGTGATAACCGTCGTGCCGAAGAGTTTTATCAAACTTCCATTGATCTCGCCCCTGATAATGGCGATATTGCCAATAGCTATGGCGCGTTTAAATGCCAAAACGGTCAATACGATGAAGCTAAGCAATATTTCTTTAAAGCCATCAACAATCGCCTCTACGCGAATGCGGCTCAAACCTATGAAAATTTAGCGTTGTGCGCACAAAGTCAAGGTGAGTTAGACGACGCCATTGGTTATCTTCAAGAGGCGCTAAATCATCAGCCGGCACGTGGTAAAACGCTGTTTTTGCTAAGTGAGCTTTATACGGCTAGTGAGCAGTGGGACCTCGCTGAATCTTCATTGCGTAAATATGAGCGGGTTGCAAGAGTGTCGCCAGACTACTTGTGGCTTGCACATGAAGTTGCAAAGGGCAAAGGTGACGTGCTTGCCGCTAGGGAGTACGGCGACATGATGGTGTCTGTCTATCCTGAAAGCGAGTTAACACAACGCTATCTCAAGGAACGAGAAACCCACCAGAACAAAGTCGTGAGAACGGTGAAATCGGTAGAGGCAGCGCCAATAGAAGGCCAGGTCGTGAGCGCTGAAGCTGACGATACGGTAGCGGAAGAAAAAAATGCAGCCCAAACTGCAAAGACCGAGTTGGCGAAGAGTGAAAACGGTTCAACGCAACAAAATTCGGCGCCTCGCAATGCTGAGGCAAACGAAACAATCACTGATGCACAAGGGAATAATACAAAGCAAAAGATTGAATTATCTGCCCAAAGTAATAAATTCCATGTAGTAAAAGAAGGAGAAAACTTATATCGTATTTCTTTACTGCACAATATCAGAATGGCGACACTGCAGAAGTGGAACAATCTAGAGAATACTGGCGCTATTATTGCTGGTCAGAGGCTTTGGTTAGTACCACCTAATATGCAGGAGGAATGAGGTTTAATGGTGTCAGAAGAAAACGCGAACCAAGAAGTAATTTCGCAACAAGAAGAAAATACGCCAAGCCCTGGGGCAATGCTAAAAGCGCGCCGCGAGACGTTGGGTTTATCTCAACAGGAAATTGCTGATAAACTTTTCTTAAAATCGAAACAAATCAACGATTTAGAGAATGATGTAATAGACGAAAAGTCATCTGTGACCTTCACTAAAGGCTACGTTAGAAATTACGCTAAACAGTTAGGCATGAATTCTTACGAAGTCATTGAGGCATTCGAACGGTTCCACAACCAAACATCGGTGCCGTCTTCTGAAAAACTTCAGAGTTTTTCAAAGCGTGTCGCAAAACAGACACATGATGACAGATGGATGATGGTCACCTATGTCATTTTGCTGTTAATCGTTGCAGGCGTGGTAATGTGGTGGTACCAACAGCCAAGTGATGAGTCTGTCTCAAACGTTCCTCTAGCCGAAGCCGTTAAGCGAGAGGCTGCCAATACACCTATTCCTTCTGGTAATGGTTCATCTAATCGAACTCAGGCGGCTAACAGTGAGTTCTCGAGTGAGCCAGCACAATCAGTATCCAACGATAATGATTCATCCACCGAACAGAACGTTTATTCGCAAGACGATGAATTTGCCCAAGACGGCAGTTTAAAACAAGGCGCTATCTCAGCGCCCGACACTGCAATCGATGACACTAATAATTTAACCGCACTCGTTGACAGCACGGGCGATGAAGAACCCAATCTTGACGTGGACTCTTTCGCGAACGCTGCGCCTATTTCTATGGTGTTTACATTCATCGATGATTGTTGGGTGAATATAAAAGATGCGTCTGGCGAAGCGATAGCTTACGGTGTTAAGCAGAAAGGGCGGGTTATGGAAATTCAGGGCGTTCCTCCTGTTGAAGTTACGCTCGGCGCACCGGATAATGTGCGCATATCAGTTAATGGCGAGTCTGTTGATATTTCTTCATACCAAAACGGTAAAACAGCTCGGTTCGCACTTCCTCTATAGGTAATTAGATGTTTGCAGAAAGCCCTATTAAACGCAGAAAGTCTACGCGTATAAATGTAGGTAACGTTCCCATTGGCGATGGTGCTCCCATTGCTGTTCAATCTATGACCAACACGCGCACCACTGATGTGGCGGCGACTGTCGATCAAATAAACCGTATTGTTGCTGTGGGTGGCGAGATTGTTCGTGTGTCTGTACCTACCATGGAAGCCGCTGAAGCGTTCAAAGAGATAAAAAGACAGGTAAGTGTGCCGTTAGTGGCAGATATTCACTTTGACTACCGTATTGCGCTCAAGGTCGCCGAGTACGGCGTAGATTGTTTGCGTATAAACCCTGGCAATATCGGTAACATGGAGCGCGTGCGCTCGGTTGTTGATTGTGCGAAAGATAAGAACATTCCCATACGAATTGGGGTGAACGGCGGCTCGCTAGAAAAAGATTTACAAGAAAAGTATGGAGAACCGACGCCAGAAGCCCTTGTTGAATCTGCCATGCGTCATGTCGACATTCTCGACAAACTCAATTTTGATCAATTTAAAGTGAGTGTGAAAGCGTCAGATGTGTTTCTTGCGGTTGGTGCGTATCGCCTACTGGCGCAAAAGATAGAGCAGCCTTTGCATTTGGGGATCACCGAAGCGGGTGGCCAGCGTGCAGGGGCAGTTAAAAGCGCCGTTGGTCTTGGCATGTTGTTGGCCGAGGGGATAGGCGATACTATTCGCGTGTCACTTGCGGCTGACCCGGTAGAAGAAATCAAAGTTGGCTTTGATATTCTGAAGTCACTGCGTATCCGCTCTCGCGGCATCAACTTTATTGCTTGCCCAAGCTGTTCAAGACAGGAGTTTGATGTTATCGGCACCGTAAATGCCCTTGAGCAACGATTAGAAGATATTCTTACGCCAATGGATGTGTCTATTATTGGTTGTGTGGTTAACGGTCCTGGCGAAGCTGAAGTCTCTGATTTAGGCCTCACTGGCGCTCGAAATATGAGTGGCCTGTACGAAGACGGTAAACGGGTAAAAGAGCGTCTTCCCAATGACGATCTGGTTGACAGGCTTGAAGCGAAAATACGCGCGAAAGCATCACGCATAAGCGAACAAAATAAAATACAGGTCTCGGTAAAAGACTAAGAGACTTTTTGTTCATTGTTGTTTATTCCTAAAGCCCCTATAATGCGGGGCTTTTCACTATTTAGCAGTATGAGAATTTCACGTGGCTAAGACTATTCAGGCAATTAGAGGCATGAATGATTGCCTACCGGAGATTTCCGGTACATGGCAAAAGGTAGAATCTGTACTACGTCAGGTCGTGGCGAGTTACGGTTACCAGGAAATACGTACTCCCATCGTTGAAAGCACCGACTTATTTAAGCGCTCTATCGGTGAAGTAACCGACATCGTTGAAAAAGAGATGTATACCTTCGAAGATAGAAACGGGGACAGTCTGACGCTGCGCCCAGAAGGTACGGCAAGTTGTGTGCGTGCAGGTAACGAGCACGGTTTATTGTACAACCAGCAGCAACGCTTGTGGTACATGGGGCCAATGTTCCGTCACGAACGTCCACAAAAAGGCCGTTACCGTCAATTCCACCAGTTTGGTGTAGAAACCTACGGTATGGATGGTCCTGATATCGACTTAGAAGTGATTCTTTTAAGCGCTCGTTTTTGGAAGGCATTTGGTATCCAGCAGCATGTGAAACTGCAGATCAATACTTTGGGCTCAAACGATGCTCGCGCAGCATACCGCGATACGCTGGTTGAATTCCTAAAAGAACGCGCAGACCAACTCGATGAAGATTCACTGCGTCGACTTGAGACAAATCCGCTCCGCGTTCTTGACTCTAAAAACCCAGACGTTCAGGCCGCCATTGCCGATGCGCCTGCGCTTATCGATCACTTAGACGATGAATCAAAAGTACACTTTGAAACGTTATGTGCCCGGTTAACGCAGGCGGGTATCGCGTTTGAAATAAACCCTCGCTTGGTTCGCGGTCTTGATTACTACAACCGTACTGTGTTTGAGTGGGTAACGGATAGCTTGGGCGCCCAAGGTACGGTTTGTGCTGGTGGCCGGTACGATGGCTTAGTAGAGCAGTTAGGTGGTAAGGCTACTCCTGCGGTTGGCTTTGCTATGGGCATTGAACGTTTGGTACTGTTGCTCACCACGCTTACAGAAGAAGGTCAAGATGCCAGCTTTGCTGACGTTTACGTAACCGCGATGGGCGATGAAGCACAGCAATACGCTATTGAGGTAGCGGAACACCTTCGAAATACGCTTCCTGACACACGCATTCTGATGCACTGTGGCGGCGGCAACTTTAAGAAACAATTAAAACGTGCAGATAAAACAGGTGCACGTCTGGCGCTGCTTTTGGGTAATGACGAAATGCAGTCTCGCGAAGTCGGGGTAAAACCACTGCGCGATGGTCAAGAACAAGTTACAGTTAGCTTTGATGCCTTATCTGATAAGGTTGCAGAGATGCTGAGCGCAAAATAAAAAGAGGACATCATGGAACAGTTCGCAACAGAAGAACAACAAGTAGAAGCGATTAAACGTTTTTGGAAAGAGCATGGTACGGCTATCATCGTAGGTGCAGCGCTAGGTTTAGGCGGCCTTTGGGGCTGGAGAGCGTACTCTGAAGCGCAAATTGAAAATAAAGAAGCGGCATCTGCGGCCTATCAGAATGCGGTTGAAACGTTTGGTACTGAAGGCAGCGATGCGAAGGTTAATGCCTTCATTGAAGAAAACAAAGAAAGTGGGTATGCAAGCATTGCAGGGCTTCTTGCAGCTAAGCAGGCCGTCGACGCGGGTGATTTAGACGGTGCAGCCTCACACCTCAATAGTGTTGTTACCTTCGCTGAGAGTGATGAACTTAAAGTACTTGCGTCACTTCGTTTGTCTCGCGTGCAAATTGAAATGAACCAGCTGGACGCGGCGTTGTCTACGCTTAGCAATGTAACAAATGACGCATTTTCAGCAGAAGTTTCTGAATTAAAAGGCGATGTGTATCAAAAACAAGGCAAGTTTGACGATGCTCGTTTAGCTTATTCAAATGCGTTAGAAAAAAATGCCAATAATCCGCTTTTACAAATGAAGCTAGATAACTTGTCGGTTTCTGCTGCATTGTAAGCGATGGCCCAGTGGGCTGGTGTCAATAATAAAGAGGTACGCAATTTGTTTCACAACACGTGTGGCCGTAAAGGTCGATTTGCTCGCACGATAGGTATGGCGCTCGCAGTGTCTGTCACTATGTCTGGCTGCTCAACGATTTCAGACTGGTTTACTGATGACGAAGAACTCGAAATTCGTCGTTTAAAGCCGATTGAGGCCAAATTTACGCCTGAATTAGTATGGGACCGTGATATTGGTGATGGCGTTGACCACTACTTCTCTCGTCTTCGCCCTGTGTATGCATATGACAAACTTTATGCGGCAGACCGTCACGGTGTGGTCGTTGCGATGGAGCCGAAAACAGGAAAAGTATTGTGGGAAAAAGATTTCGCGCAATTTCGTTCTGAAGGCATGATGAGTGCAGTTACTAAGCTATGGCGTAGTGGTGAAACTGCGCGCATTGGCGGCATTTCGGTTGCAGACCGACATGTATTCATTGGAACTGAAAATGGCTATGTAGCGGCTATGGACGCTGAAACTGGCGAGCTTGTCTGGGAGGCATCTGTACCCGGTGAAATTCTTGCTGCTCCGGCTGCTGATGAGGGCATCCTTGTGGTTAACACGGGGGCCGGCAGTTTGTTTGGTTTCAATACGCGTACTGGTGAGCAGATGTGGCGGCACGAGGGCGATACCCCTCCGCTAACGCTTCGTGGTATCTCTGGCCCTATTGCTTCCAACGGCGGTGCAATTGTTGGAACCCCTACAGGTAAGATTCAGGTGAACCTTATCGAAACAGGTGTCCTTGCTTGGGAAACCGTTATTGCCACGCCTTCTGGTGCAACGGAACTCGAACGTATTGTTGATATTGATACAACCCCAGTACTTTATGCCGGTACTATTTATACCGTTTCTTACAACGGGACGTTGGCCGCTGTTGAGTTGCGCTCTGGCCGTGTTATTTGGAAGCGCGAATATGCATCATTTCGCAATTTGAATATCGACGGAAACAAAATCTTTGTTGTAGACAATAACTCGAACGTTTATGCCCTCGATAGACGAAACGGCGTAGAACTCTGGTCTCAAGGTTTGCTTAAACAGCGGTCATTAACGGCAGCGACTCCAGTGGGTGAGCATATTGTTGTGGGTGACAATTGGGGCTTCTTGCATTGGATTGATCAGGAAACCGGTGAAATCGTCGCGCGTTTAGACGTGGGTGGCGATGATGAAGATGATGCTATCTTTGCCGCTCCCCTTAACGTGGATAACAATGTTGTCGCGGTAACGCGAAATGGTGTTGTCGCATCGGTGCGGATACCGAATTAGTCGTATCAAACCAAAAAATAAATTAGACAAAGGCGTTTCGAGTAACATTCGACACGCCTTTTTTTATGTGGGTTGGTATTGTTGTTTTAATTGAAAGGTGGTGACAGAAGACCTCCTCGAACTACGTTGGTATTAGGTAGTGAACAAGGTATAATGCGCCAACTCTCGTTAGCCTCTTTTAAAACACCACTTGTTAGAGCATTGTTCTCTTGAAATGAATTTGTGATATTTGGTGTGCATGGCTCGTGCTTTTTTAGCTTTCATGACCCTTAGGATCTGATAAATGTTACCCGTTGTTGCTTTGGTTGGCCGCCCGAATGTTGGCAAGTCAACTTTGTTTAATCGCCTTACCAATACCCGTGATGCGCTTGTCGCTGATTATCCGGGCTTAACTCGCGACCGTAAATACGGCCAAGCGAAATTTGAAAAGCGCCAGTTTATCGTAGTGGATACCGGCGGTATTACAGGTGATGAAGAGGGCATTGATGCTGAAATGGCCCAGCAGTCGCTCTTAGCCATAGAAGAGGCTGATGTTGTACTGTTTTTAGTTGATGCTCGAGCAGGCTTGCTGCCAGCAGACCAAGGCATTGCTGACCACCTTCGCCGTATTAATAAAAAAGTGTTTGTTGTGGCTAATAAAGTCGATGGCATTGATGGCGACAGCGAAAGCGCTGAGTTTTATTCACTGGGTTTAGGCGCAATAAAACAAATCGCTGCGGCTCATGGGCGCGGTATAAGTCAGCTACTACAAGATGCGTTAAAGCCACTTGAAGACGATTTCCCAGACATGGAAATTGTTGAACAGGAGCCTGAGGAAGAAGAGGATGCTGAAACGCAGCGTCAGCGCCTGCAAGAACTTCCTATTAAATTGGCAATAGTGGGCAAGCCAAACGTTGGAAAGTCTACACTTACAAATCGCATTCTCGGTGAAGAGCGTGTTGTTGTATACGATATGCCGGGTACTACCCGAGATAGCGTTTATATCCCTATGGAGCGTGACGAGCGAGAATATATTCTGATTGATACTGCAGGTGTGAGAAAGCGCAGAAAAATCAGCGAAGCTATAGAAAAATTTTCAATCGTAAAAACCCTTCAGGCCATCGAAGAGGCCAATGTTGTGCTATTGGTTATTGACGCGCGAGAAGGCATTACCGATCAAGACTTGAGTTTGTTAGGTTTCGTTTTAAATTCTGGTCGCTCACTCGTCGTTGCGGTGAATAAATGGGATGGGTTAAGCACAGATATCAAAGATGATATAAAGCGCGAGATGGATCGTCGTTTAGGTTTCATCGACTTTGCTCGTATTCACTTTATTTCTGCACTGCACGGCTCGGGTGTAGGGAATTTGTTCGAATCAGTACAAGAAGCATATTTGAGCGCCACCAAGCGTATTAACACCGCATTACTTACGCAAATTATGGAAATGGCGCAAGACGACCATCAACCGCCACTGGTGCGCGGTCGTCGAGTGAAAATGAAGTATGCGCACGCCGGTGGGTACAATCCACCTGTGATTGTTATTCACGGAAACCAAGTTGATGATTTACCTAGCTCATATAAGCGTTTCTTAATGAACTATTTCAGAAAAGCGTTAGAAATAATGGGCACACCTATCAAGATAGAGTTTAGAGAGGGTAACAACCCGTTTGAGGGTAAAAAGGCCAATTTGACGTTGGCGCAACAGCGTAAGCGTCGTCGTATGATGTCTTTTTACAAAGACAAAAAATAACAAGCTAAAACCAGGGTGCTACTTCTCTCTCATTCGATGTAGCGCCTTACTCACCAGTCTGCATATGTGCCTTTACATACGCAAGTTTACTTAGAGAATAATCTATCTACCTATACAACACTGCTAAATAAGGTGTTGCTAATATTGTTTAACACGCTGTTTTTATTGCTTAAATCCACTGAGTCATAATTACACTTCGATTGTATTCTTTTCTTTTTTTTGACGTTAGCCATTTCTATACGGATTGGTATTAGGTGTCGCTGTAGCCCTTTAAGAATCAAGCGTGACTTCATTGCTAAAATGTGGAGTTATTTTTGCAAACAAACTCGGTTTAGCGAACCACTAACAATGCTTGGGAGTTACTGTGTCAGTAGAAAAATTGTTTAACGTCGCGATACCGCTTCAAAAAAATCAAATGTACAACTGGTTCGATAGATACAAACCAAAAGAACAGCAAAAAGTTTATATTCTTAGTAGCGATATAGAGCAAAAGTCATCATTGAAAAAAACGTTGCTCAAGCGGCGTACTTAGCGCTGGGTTTCTAACAGCATCGAGCGCACCTTTTTCATCATTTCAGATTCTTGCGGTACTTCAACGTTAACGATTAATTGATTGACGATAGTGTCTGAAAAGTCAGGCGGAAAAGTGGTAGACACTTTCACGATTTTATCCTGCTGTCTAAACACATATGTCGTTGCGTAAATGGTTGGCGAGGTGTCTGAGGTCGCACTTAGGCCTAATCTCCAGCCCACTACGTTATCATTAACACTGTAGCGCGCAGCTGGGCTCACTTGAGACAAGGTTAAATGTTGTAACTCGGCTGTTGCACTGGCTTTTTGTAAATCACTTTCTAACTGCTTCGGCAGCAACTCGCTTTCATCTGAAGAAAGCTGCGCTAAAAATGGATAAACTGTTACATCGACCAATGCATCCTCAAAATCGGGATGGGTGTAGCGAGTGATTGCTCCGCTAAAAGGGTCTGAAAAAAGCTGTGTGTCTAATTTTATGAATTCGCCGACGGAGTCTGGCACCTGAAGCGACGCGGAATAGTTGCTTGCTTGTAGCGCATGGAATAAAAACTGACTGGTGAACAACCCCGACTGCTTGACGTGTTCTAGCCAACGAGTAATCAATAACTGCGCTTCTTTTTCGTTAGTAAGGTTTTTTTCGTTACTGTCATCCGTTATCTCTTCGCCAGCATCAAATTGCGAAGAATCAATTTCAATGCCTCGCCATTGTAGCGTAAATTCAGCGAACTGCTTTGCATGTCGCGGGTGTTCACTTGGCGCAGCGCCAACATTGGCAATGAGCAGCTCGTAATCGTTGCCTTCGCCATAGGGGCGAAGATTGCTAAATTCACCAGACTCGCTCAGTACCTTTATAAATCTATCTGGAGATATGGCATCTTCAGAACACAGTTCAAGGGTGTCGTTATAACTTGGACCGACATTGATAAGTTGCCTTTGCGAATGGCACGAATTTAATAGCGCATCGCTCGGGTAGGTAGAGAAAACCGAAACGCCTTGGTTTACCGCAGATGAATAAGCAGCACCGGTGAGCACTAATAAGAAACAAAGGCTGAGTGACGATACAGATATTGGCTTTACCAAGTATTTTAAAGTACCACCAAAATATGCACTAACCCGCCGATACAAACGGGAAAATGAATTGGCTTTTGCATGAAAAGGCATAATACGAAAGGCTACCTATTGCCGTGAATGTGTGTCACTGTACTGGTAATTTCACCGTCAGTCACTCGTGATTTTATCTCATCACCAATATTCACTTTGTCTACGCTGTTGATACTTGCTTCGTCCATGAATGTAATACTGTAACCACGGGCCAATGTTGAAAGAGGGCTTACGGATTGTAAGAGACCGACTTTACCGCCAAGTTCATTTTTTTTGCTTTTAAGGAGCGCATTCATACTTGATGTAAGTTTAGCGCTAGCATAACTGAGATTGTCTTTAGCACGCGCCACCCTAGATGAGGGTGACTGTTGGTTTAACCTGTACTCAATAGAATTCAGACGCTTTTCAGCTCTAGCGAGGTCGCTTTCCATTTTATGTACCAAACGAAGCTGAAGTCTATCTAAGGTTTGCCACTGAGATTGAATACGGCTTTGCGGGTGCAACGCATTTAAGCGCTGTTTCTTTAGCACAAGCTGCTGTCGGCTGGCTTGTAAATACTGGTTTATTGCCCTTGCCATGCGTTGTTTTTGTTGATTTAACGTTTGATAAAGGGCAGTGGAGTCTTGACTTAAAAGCTCTGCCGCAGCAGATGGGGTAGGGGCACGTAAGTCAGCGACAAAGTCACTTATGGTGAAATCCACTTCATGACCAACAGCGCTCACTATAGGTAAGTGACTTGATACGATTTCTCTGGCCAAGCTTTCATCGTTAAAGCACCACAAATCTTCTAACGAGCCTCCACCACGGGTAAGTAGTAGCACATCGACTTCAGCGCGCCTGTTTGCAGTGCGCAGTGCATTAATTAACTGTAACGGTGCCGTTTCGCCTTGTACCATTGAAGGGTATACAATCACTTCAGTCTGTGGGCTTCTTCGCTTTAAAACGCTTAATACATCGTGAAGTGCAGCGCCACTCGATGACGTTATTACGCCTATGCGATTAATACGCTGTGGTAACGGGCGCTTTCTAGCTGAATCAAATAAACCTTCATTATTGAGTTTAAACTTCAGAGCTTCAAATGCTTGCTTAAGCGCACCTTCGCCATCACTCTCCATGTGTTCAACAACCAGCTGATAATCGCCGCGTGCTTCGTAAAGGCCCACCGAAGCGCGCACTAAAATTTTATCGCCTTCTTTAGGGCGAACCCGGACATTGCGGTTTGCGCCTTTAAACATGGCCGCCCGCACTTGAGCTTTGTTGTCTTTCAACGTGAAATACCAATGTCCTGATGCCGCAGCAACAAAATTCGATATTTCCGCCGATAGCCAAATAAGGCCGATTTCGCCTTCAAGCACGGTTCTGGCTAAGCGATTTAGCTTGGTAACTGTTAAAATTTGTCGTGAGGTAGATGGCGAATTTGTAAACATAAAAAAAATCACAAGGTTTAATACATTTAGAGTTTACCTGAAAAACAAAAAACACTACAATTGCGCCGCAATTAACCCTCAACTGAATAGGTGTTGTTGCATGCTACGTATCATCCAAGAAGCCCTGACGTTCGACGATGTGTTGCTGGTTCCCGGCCACTCGACCGTCCTCCCTCACACTGCAAACTTACAAACGCGTCTTACGCGCGGTGTAACGCTGAATATTCCAATGGTGTCTGCTGCCATGGACACGGTTTCTGAAGCCCGTCTAGCTATTGCGTTAGCCCAAGAGGGTGGTATAGGTTTCATTCATAAAAACATGAAGCCTGAAGAGCAAGCGAAGCACGTACGTGAAGTTAAAAAATACGAAAGCGGCGTGGTATCTGACCCCGTAACGGTAGAAGAAAACGCAACCATTGGTGAAGTGATTGCGCTGTCTAAGCGCCTTGGTTACTCTGGTTTTCCTGTCACTGATAAAGACAATAATCTGATTGGTATTGTGACTGGTCGTGACCTTCGCTTTGAAAAGCGTTTAAGCCTGCCTATTAGTAACGTTATGACCGGTAAGGATGATCTGGTCACCGTTAAAGAAGGTGCAAGTTCTGACGTTGTGTTAGACCTTATGCACGAACACCGTATTGAAAAAATCCTTGTGGTTGACGACGCGTTCAAGCTGACAGGCCTGATCACGGTAAAAGATTTCCAGAAAGCTGAAAACAAACCTAACGCGTGTAAAGATTCGCTAGGTCGTCTACGCGTAGGCGCAGCCGTCAGTGTAGGTCCGGGTACCGATGAGCGCATCGCGCTTTTAGTTGAAGCCGGCGCAGATGTTTTGCTTATTGACACATCGCACGGACATTCACAAGGCGTTATTGATCGCGTGAAGAAGGTGCGTGCAGACTACCCTGACATTCAAATCATTGCAGGTAACGTTGCTACGGGTGATGGCGCGAAGGCGCTCGCTGATGCAGGCGTCGATGCAGTGAAAGTGGGTATTGGACCTGGTTCTATTTGTACCACACGGATTGTAACAGGCTGCGGTGTTCCACAAATTACAGCGGTGGCGGATGCGGTTGAAGCACTTAAAGGCACAGATATCCCCGTTATTGCTGACGGCGGTATTCGTTTCTCGGGTGATATTGCCAAAGCACTCGCCGCTGGGGCGAGCTGCGTAATGGTTGGCAGCATGCTAGCGGGTACGGAAGAAGCACCGGGTGAAGTAGAACTTTTCCAAGGTCGTTATTACAAGTCGTATCGTGGTATGGGGTCACTCGGCGCTATGGACCAAAGCCATGGTTCGTCAGATCGCTATTTCCAAGAGTCGGATAACGCCGAAAAATTGGTACCTGAAGGTATTGAAGGTCGTGTCGCGTATAAAGGCCCAATTGCCAATATTATTCACCAGCAAATGGGCGGCTTGCGTTCAGCCATGGGGTTAACCGGCTGTGCAACCATTGAAGAACTCAATACTAAAGCACAATTTGTGCGCGTGACCTCTGCCGGTATGGGCGAGAGCCACGTTCACGATGTGAGCATCACTAAAGAAGCGCCAAACTACCGTTTAGGTTAAGGCGAGTTACCGCTCAGCGTGGTCAGAGTGTTTAACACAACCACGCTGTAAACCCATCCATGGGAGCTTGGCCTCGGCATCTATGCCTCGGACAGGTTGTTTACAAACACTTTGCCCACGCTATATCGCGACACGTTGCTTAGTGGTTGGAAAGAGAAAAAGGCTTTTTATGAGTTTAAACATACACGCTCAACGCATACTTATTTTGGATTTTGGCTCGCAATACACACAGTTGATAGCACGTCGTGTTCGCGAAATTGGCGTTTACTGTGAGCTTTGGGCTTGGGATGTGACCGAAGAGCAGATCCGCGAATTTAATCCGCAGGGAATTATCTTGTCAGGCGGCCCCGAGTCGGTAACCGAAGAAGGCTCACCCCGCGCACCTGATTACGTATTTGAAGCCGGCGTGCCTGTACTTGGTGTGTGCTATGGCATGCAAACCATGGCTCAACAGCTAGGTGGCGGTGTGCTGGGTTCAGACAAGCGAGAATTTGGTTATGCACAAGTAGAAGTGATTAAGCCAAGTCCGCTGCTCGATAAAATTGAAGACGCTATTGGCGATAATGGAGCCGCGCTTTTAGATGTGTGGATGAGCCATGGCGATAAAGTGGCTGCAATTCCAGAGGGTTTTGAAACCATTGCGCAAACCGCTTCATGTCCGCATGCAGCAATGTATAACGCAGAAAAACAATTCTACGGTGTACAGTTTCACCCAGAAGTCACTCACACCCGCCAAGGCATGCGTTTACTTACTCAGTTTGTTATGGACATCTGTAAGTGTGAGAAGCTTTGGACTGCTGGCGCTATCATCGATGATGCTATTGAGCGCATTAAGCAGAAAGTAGGTGATGAAAAAGTCATTCTTGGGCTTTCAGGTGGCGTTGATTCGTCAGTGACCGCTATGTTGCTTCACCGCGCAATCGGAAAAAACCTTACCTGCGTATTTGTAGATAACGGTCTTTTGCGTTTAAACGAAGCTGACCAAGTGATGGAGATGTTTGGCGACCACTTCGGTTTAAACATTATCCGTATTGACGCCGAAACTCGTTTCTTAGATCGCCTTAAAGGCATTGAAGACCCAGAGCTTAAGCGTAAAGCCATCGGTAATGAATTCGTTCGCGTATTCGATGAAGAGGCTAGCAAACTTGAAAATGCGAAGTGGCTAGCTCAGGGGACTATCTATCCAGACGTGATTGAGTCAGCGGGCTCAGCAACGGGTAAAGCCCACGTCATCAAATCTCACCATAACGTAGGTGGCCTTCCAGAGGATATGGAGCTTGGTCTTGTTGAGCCACTGCGCGAACTATTTAAAGACGAAGTGCGCAAAATTGGTTTAGAGCTAGGCTTGCCTTATGACATGCTTTACCGTCACCCATTCCCAGGTCCAGGCCTAGGTGTGCGCGTACTCGGCGAAATTAAGAAAGAGTACTGCGATTTACTTCGTCGTGCTGATGCTATTTTTATTGAAGAGCTATACGCCGCAGACCTTTACCAGAAAGTAAGCCAAGCGTTTACCGTATTTCTTCCCGTGCGCTCCGTTGGCGTAATGGGTGATGCCCGTAAATACGACTGGGTTGTAAGCCTTCGTGCAGTAGAGACCATCGACTTTATGACGGCTCATTGGGCACATTTGCCATACGACTTCCTAGGTAAAGTGTCGAACCGCATTATCAATGAAATCGACGGCATCAGCCGTGTCGTTTACGATATTTCTGGTAAGCCGCCTGCTACGATTGAATGGGAATAGGTCGTTAGTAGACTCTGTCTCTCAAATGACAATTTTAAAAGAGCCTGCGGGCTCTTTTTTTATGCCGACACAGACGTTGAAATCATCTATGCGGGCTGGTACTACATATGGTATGACAATAAATATAAATGTATTTTTATTTATACCTTCATTGTCACTTAAGCGTCATAAAAATATCATTTAATGGCACCGTCCTTCTTCAAAATTATACTAAAGGTTAAGCCGTGTTCAATTACACAAGCATCAGCCGCCTGGTCATGACGCCGGTCCTCGCCAGCTTTTTTATTCTCGTGTTACTCAACGGAGCGTCTATCCTCAAGTCGTTTTCCCTACTTAATTCTTTCGACGAACTGGAAAACACCCTTGTTCAGTCAGAGCGAGACGTAAATACCACATTAAGTACATTTAAAACTCAGGTGCAAGAGTGGAAAAATGTATTGCTTCGTGGCTACAAAAAAGATGACAGAGAAAAATACTGGGAGCGATTCAAACAACGAGAAGCCGATATTACGCGTCAGTTTGATTTAATGTTATCGAGTGATGTGATAAGCGATAGCGTTAAGTCGGACATTCGAGAGTTTCAAAAGGCCCACGGGGTCATGGCTGAAAAATACCGCGAGGGGTACAACGTATTCGTTAACTCAGGGTTTGATCCGAAGGTTGGAGATAGCGTTGTACGAGGTATTGATAGAGAACCGGCAAAGCTTCTTTCAGGCATTGCGTCACAAATAGCTGCGGATTCAGCCAGTGCGATAGCCGAGCTGAAAGCGAACACCCGAACGATGCTTTGGATCATATTATTGGCGGCCATTACGCTGTCTGTGTTCTCTGTTGTGTATGTTATTGCTCGTCTGCGTTCTCAAGTTATTAAACCCACTAAACAGGTCGCAGCGTGTATATCAAATCTAGCTAACAGCCGTTATGACTATGATCTAACCTATTCCAGCAGTCATGAATTAGGCATGTTGGCAGAATCTGCAAGGGCATTGCAATACAAATTGAAAGACTCGGTTGCGCAACTTCAACAAGCCGAACGAGAAATGGATAAAGCATTCGGTACTCTAGGCAACGTAAGCCAGTCGATTATGGACGGGGCAAACGGACAACGAGATGCGTCACGCTCTCTTGATAGCAGCACAGGTAAGCTTCGAGAAATCGTGCAAAACTTAGTGGCCATTACTGATCAAGTGGCGGTGGCAACCAATAATTCTGAGAAGAACGTTGCAACATGTTATGCAACCTTTGAAAGCGCAAACGCAGGTTTTAAGCAGCTTGCCAAAACGGTTACAGCGTCGAGTAACATCGTGCTAGAGCTGCAAGCGCGCAGCACGAATATTTTAAAAGTAGTGAATGTGATCAACGAAATTGCCGATCAAACAAACCTGCTTGCGCTCAACGCAGCAATCGAAGCGGCAAGGGCAGGGGAGCACGGGCGAGGGTTTGCTGTGGTAGCTGATGAAGTTCGTGCCCTTGCAGCGAAAACGCAGCAGTCGACGAAAGAAATAAACGATATACTGGGCAGCTTTGAGGCGGAAGCAAAAGGTGCTGTTACCGCGATGGCTTCAGGCAAACAGTTGTCTGACAATAACGCGGCAGAGGCGGCAGCTGCCCTTCAGACACTGAATGACGTCGTGAAAGATATTCAAGAAACTGCCAGCGTTGTTGTTGCTTTAAACGATGCGGCAGACGAGCAAGAAACGGTGCTTCATCATGTTGAGTCGATTATCAGCAAAGTGGTTGCGTCATCAGAAAAATACCATCAGCTGGCGCAGCGCGACGATATGTCTCGTTCTATGAAAAGTATGTCAGATAACGTGGAAAAAGTGGTGAATAGTTTGACCCGCTAATCGTGCTTTGTCAGTATTAATATTAACTTTGGAACAACATTATTGAAGGATAAGAGGCAAAAGCAGCGTGATGAACGGTGCCTCTTTTCTTTTGTTCCATGACAAATGTATTGAATAAGTAGTACTGATAATAATGACCACGCCCCTTGTTTTTCACCCAATATACAGTCAGCTAGACCTTCCCGAGCGTCACCGCTTTCCCATTGAAAAATATGTGGGTATTCGCGATGAATTGGTAAAACGCGGTGTGGATAAGCGACGTTTTGTTACCCCATCACCTGTTGATGTATCCTTTCTCAATGCCTATTATGACCCGGAATATGTCGAAGCGCTGACTACCGGGGCGCTAGATAAGAAAGCCATGCGTCGAATTGGTTTTCCTTGGTCTCAGCAGCTGATTGAACGCACACGCACAGCCGTCTCTGGTACCTGCTTAACTGCATCACTTGCGTTAGAGAATGGCAAAGCCCTAAACCTCACCGGCGGTTACCATCATGCGTTTGCAGACTTTGGTTCCGGTTTTTGTTTATTCAATGACTTATACCTTGCCGCCAAAACCATGCAGAAAAATGCCTCTATCGATAATGTACTTATCGTCGACTTAGATGTCCATCAAGGCGACGGTACCGCGAAGCTTGCTGAAAATGACGCAGATATCTTCACCTTATCGATTCACGGAGAAAAAAACTTTCCACATAGAAAACAGCATTCGAACATCGACATTGGTCTTGCCAAAGGCACGGAAGACGATGAGTACTTACAAACCCTTGAAGAGGCCCTGACGCTGGCTCTGCGACAATTTCAGCCCGATGCCATCATCTATGATGCAGGTGTTGATGTGCACGTGAACGACGATTTAGGTCATTTGCATATTTCTACGCAGGGGGTGTATGAAAGAGATAAGCAGGTCTTCGCGCTAGCCGAGCGTCTAGGCGTTCCAATTGCCGCCGTTATCGGGGGAGGATATCAGAGGGACATTGCCGCGCTGGTGGATGTGCATATTCAACTTTATCGCGCGGCAGGCGTGATTAATTAAGCAAACGATTATATAAATTCGAGACAACGCTTTTGTCACTCGGAAGTTTGTATATCATCTTTAGAAAAATAGTTGAACACAACAAATCAAAAATACCGATGGTGTCGAACTTCATTCCATTTAAAATTATAAAAATTAATCAAGAAAGGTTGGCGCGTTTAAGTAGACAACTTTTTATAGTGTATTGTTTAATCATTTAGAAGTCACAAAACCTTTAACAGAGGCCTGTTAAAACAGGCCCTCTTTATTTAATCGACCTCTATCCTACACTTTACACTTTTGAGGATATTCTTCTGCGAAGATATAATGAAATCGACGCAATCAGCATGAAAACAAATGATGGCGGCTCTGGAACAGTTTGTGTTTCAGTACGTAGTTTTTCGATAATACCAGTTTGAAAAGCATTAAAGTCAGAAGCTTCTATTAAAAATGCACCATTACCACCAATTACATTATTACTAAAATAGTTAGCAATATTGGTACCGCCTATCGCAATTCCATTTATAGTCATGCCGTTATTCACTGCATTATCACGAGCGGCTTGATCTAAACTAGCAGAACTTAAACCGTCACCTGATACGTCAATAATTGTGCCTTTGGTAGCGTCTAACCCATTGTTAAGAAGAAGATCAACCGCGCGATTAACGCCACTGTAGATGCTGGTACCCCCACTACCTGGACGTACGAAGTTGCTTAGTAGATTGGCAAAAGCTAAGGCATCTGCTTCACTTTTCAATACAGTAAAAGCATCCAACGATGTAGTATAGAAGTTAGAAGCAAAAAATATAGCATTTACCGCAATCCCATGAGTCGAGTTTTCGATATTTGAAATTACGCTACTATTCCTAAATGCATTTGCGTAACCATCCATTTGTAAATTATATTCAGTGGTGTCGACGCTCCCAGAAACATCAATTACTAAAGAAAGTTCTATATCAATTAATGCGGCTTGCGTTGGTGCGATCAAAGATACTGCTATGGCTAACGTTGCGAAAGCCTTTGAAATGATTGATGTCATAATAAGTCCCTCTGTTCCTTGTATTAAATACTACTTATGAAAATTACTGATGTATTTGTTAGTTGTGAGCATATAAAGAATATTTACTCGAACGCGACTATGCAAAACAAGAGCCAAAAATATTAGTTATATTTTTCAGTCTCTTAGGAGATAGCTGGAAGTGGTTGTAAAAATAATAGACAGCTATTTCTATTAGCTCAAAAGGGTTTAAGTGATGGCACAAACTGACATTACAGCCTGTAACGGATGTTGAGTTTGACTTTAAGCTTTGTGACTAATTTCAGTAGCTAAACAGTCACAAGTAGGCGCATAATTGATGATAGAGATGCAAAATAGATCTATATAAGACACAATTCTGATACAAAGTTAATAGTCAACCATTCGATAGAATTCTAACTAGCAATACAGTCTAGTTTGCGGCTTGCTCCGCTTATATTGTGCTTAAGTCTCAGTTGAAGAAATCTAAGGTGGTTCAATTGAATTGACCTGTCCAGTTAAGGATATTATAACCCCTTATCTGGAGAGAATGGATGCTCGCAAGAAAAAAGTACACGAAAGAATTCAAGTTAGATGCTGTGAGCCTTATAGACGATTACTCAAAGGTCATGGGTTTATTTGTAGTATTGGTAGTAGTAGTTGCAAAGGTGATTGCTGGGATAAAGCCGTAATAGAAAGCTTCTTTGGCAGCTTGAAACAAGAGCGTGTGCAGTGGCGGCATTATCAGACTCACCAAGATATATTAGATTACATCACGGTCTTTTATAACCCGGTGCGCCTGCATTCTTACTTGGGGTATAAAAGCCCAAACCAATATGAATTAGATGCAAGAAATGAGAGAAAAGTAGCTTAACTGAGTTGGTCGATTTGGCTTGACCACGTCACTCCCGAAAAGTTTGAGCAATGTTTATAGTTCAAATCAACGCGGATATCTTCACGGTTGACAATCATATGAGTGCGCTAATAACTGTATCGAATGCGGGACCGGGGAGTCTTTTAATACTTCGTCTAAGCACTTCTTGAGGCTGTTTTCGAGGTTGGTAACTAATCGACTAGTCCTTTATTCATTTATCTGGTAGAGGCATAATAAATGGCGAGCCGTTCAGTGGCGCTGTCACACGCTCATCAGTCTATCGTATTGAAAGCCTGAAAAATAAACTCTATATAATGTCAGATCAGTGGCACTGCGTTTAAGTTTTTGTATACCTCAACGAGAAGCTTTAACTCAAGACGCCCGTCAGACTCGGGTATAGAATACTTGTTTTTCAGGCGTAAAGTGTTTCCCTTAAAATCGCCATTGGTCTAATATCTCGGCAATACTGTGACCTGTTTAATGCAGAACTCATATTGTTTACTTAAAAGTGTTTTGACGATCATGATAACTTCTTCCAACGTCCTTTTTCATACCCTACTTTAATCAAGTTTTGACTTTTTTGGGGAATGGCCATAAGAAATCGGTTTTTTAATTCGATCTTGTTGAGAATAAGCTTTGTTATTCGCGGAAAAAGTCTGAAGTTTTGGAAGCTGGTTGCAATTTTCACATCACAGCTGTCTAACACCCAAAAAACTTTCCGCATGAAAGGCTAAACTAAGGTAACGACATATGGGTGACCATTGTTTTACGACAGTTTACTTATTCAGATTCTTAACGACAAACCATGCCTTACAAAAAGAGTAATTGAAATCCGATACCGATACGCTCCTGCGAGCGATTGTAATCGATGAGCGAGTCGCCATAACCGTTAAAGTACTGTAAAAGCACTTCGTATCGGTCAGAAATTGGATACGTTAAATCTAGCTGAATACTGCCGCGGTTTTCATCAAAATCGAGGTTGTTCCTCAATAGCGCGAGCATTTTGAAAGCGCCGATTTTTCGTCCATACCCAAACTCCATACGACCGTAATAATCCTCAATATCTGGGTTGTCGTCACCGGTGGGGTCTAACGGATCTTCTTTTTCGTCTTCAGGAATGCGATACCAGGTTTTAAGATAATAAATATCGTCGTTGTCACTAAAGACAATAGAGGCGAAAAGACGGTTCCAGCTCCTGGATTTTAGGCCGCTTTGTCCGTTGGACATATGGTTGAAACCCACCTGAAAAGTATTAAATTTGTACCCTAGTACAGAATAATCCGCGGTTTCCTGCCAAAAAATTTCTGGCTCATAGTTCGTTTCGCGAAAAGGTTTAGACGCTTCGCTGTTATAGAGTTGCCAAAACGACGTCAGCGTAAAGCCAAAATAGACGCCATCGAACCCCGTATCTTCCAAGTAAAGAGGGAGCTTAGCACTGACCTGAAACTTTGCTTCTCTGTTATCGACGTTTTCATCCGTTAAATCATCGTTTCCGGTAGTATTAGGATTAGAAACGTAAGTAATAGGCAGTAGGTAATTTTGTCGATGTTGCGTAATGGCAAACACGTTATCAAGCGCTTCCTTATCACCTTCAAGCCGATTATCTAATGCACTCTCAGTAATGGTATCACGCTTAATAATGTCGATGACTTCGATGCTATTTTCGTCCTGGGACGCTTCTTCGGCTCCGCTTTGAGCAGCTGACTCTTGTTCATTGCTTTCCATGCTTTGGGGCTGAGCAACATCTCTATCTGATGATGTTGCTTGTCCAAACACACTCGCACTCGCAGCAAATGCAGCCATAAATACAAAAGGCTTTAACACTGACACCTTAAATTCTCCGTAACGTGGGGTTATTGTTGTGCTTAACTGAAGTCCAGTGTTTGGCCTTCGGAAGATGCAAATACGTGTAAAGTAGACTCTGCCACTGTGACATACTCATTACAATGTTTTACAACATCATCTATATCGTCATCTGTGCGTTCTGGATCATGACTATATAGCGCTAATTTTTTTGCATTGGATGCTAAAGCGAGTTTGACCGCTTCTTCAGCCACTGAGTGACCCCAACCGTTTTTCGCGGGCATGTCAGACAACATATACTGCGCATCGTGAATGAGCAAATCTGCATGGTCGGCAAATTTTGCGAATTCGATAAAGTCAGTTTCCTTTTTGTAGGGGGGATAGAGTTCGTTATCTGTTATGTACGCAACCTTCACTCCATCTGCTTCTATGCAATATGCGCTGCCGCTTCCTGGGTGATTCATTGCCAGTCTTGAAATTTTCGCGCTGCCGATGACAAAGGCATTTTCTGTTTTCGGAATATCAATAAGCGAAATGTTCGCTCTAAGCGCACTTCTTGGTACGGGAAACAGTGATCCTTCCATTTGTCTCAAAATCTGGTCAGGTTCCTCAAAGATAGTTTGACCAGGATAGATATTTATTTCACGCGCTGCTTGATAGATAGGGGGGAAAAACGGGAAACCCTGTATGTGGTCCCAATGATTATGGCTTAGCAGAAGGTGAATAGGGGAGGTCTTTTTAGCTAAATGTTCGCCAAGAAGGCGAATACCTGTACCTGAATCGAGGACGATATCCGTACCGTCCTCAAGTTCGATATGAACGCATGCCGTATTACCGCCATAGCGAACGAAAGCTGCTCCCGGAGTGGGTATAGACCCTCTTACGCCATAGAATGTTAACCGCATACGCCCTCTTTGATTTTACTTTTGGGGCAAGTTCAATTGTTAGAGTGCGGCCACAAAGTCCTTTGCTGCGCTGAGGTCTAATAACTGCTTCTCGCCAGTACGTCTATTTTTATACTCAACCTGTTGATTATCTAGGTTTCTTTCACCAATAACAATACTATGAGGTATGCCAATTAATTCCATGTCATTGAACATAACACCTGGGCGCTCCTTTCTATCATCAAACAACACCTCTATCCCTAGCGCAACCAGCTCTGCATAAAGGGCCTCTGCAGCTTCTTTAATACGGTGAGACTTATGCATATTCATCGGTATTACTGCAATTTTAAACGGTGCAATAGGATCTGGCCACTTTATGCCAAATTTATCGTGATTTTGTTCGATAGCTGCGGCCACGATGCGCGATACGCCGATACCGTAACAGCCCATAGTAAGCGTCTGATGTTTGCCAGATTCGCTCAAAACACCACAGTTCATGGCTTCGGAGTATTTTCTGCCCAACTGGAAAATATGGCCTACTTCAATACCTCGTTTAATATCAAGGGTACCTTTGCCATCCGGAGACGCATCTCCTGCAACCACGTTGCGAATATCGACACCGGTTATATCTTCAGGCCAGTTTGAATTTGTGTTCACCTTGCCACCCACGCCTGCTCCCGTAGCGAAATCTGCAAGCGCTGCCGCACTGGCGTCAACATACACTGGGATGGGTAGGTTGGTGGCATTAGCAAACAGGGGCGAAACGCCGAGTATGTCTTTTGCTTGTTCAAACGATGCTTCAACAAGTGGTGCAGCAACACCGTCTAACTTCTCTGCTTTTACGTCATTTAACTCATGATCTGCACGCAGCACGAGCGCTACCCACTTATCAGATACTATCTCTTCACCCTTGTCGTTAAGTTCGTTAGCGGCTTTAACCACGATAACTTTAACCGCATTTGATGGTTCAGCTTCGACGCTTTTTAAAATCCCGTTGAAATCCTTACCTTTGGCATCTTTGGTTTCAACGGCGGCGCCAGAGGGGGTTGCTTTTTCAGGTGCAACGGCTGCGGCCATCTCGACGTTTGCAGCGTAATCACTGTCCGTTGAGAAAGCAATGTCGTCCTCGCCTGATGCAGCCAGTACATGGAACTCGTGAGAATGGTTACCACCAATGGCACCTGAGTCCGCGATCACTGCTCTAAAGTCCAAGCCCATACGCGAGAAAATAGCGCAGTAAGCGTCATACATCTTCTGATACGTTTCTTCTAGACAGCTGTCTTCTAGGTGGAAGCTGTATGCATCTTTCATGGTAAACTCGCGACCACGCATGATGCCAAACCGTGGACGAACTTCGTCACGGAATTTCGTTTGCACTTGGTATAGGTTTAACGGAAGTTGCTTGTAGCTGCTGATTTCATTACGGACAAGTGCCGTTATCACTTCTTCGTGAGTTGGGCCTAAAACAAAATCACGCTGGTGACGGTCTTTGATGCGAAGTAGCTCAGGACCATACTCTTTCCAGCGTCCAGATTCTTCCCATAGATCGGCAGGTTGAACAACAGGCATAAGCACTTCGATTGCGCCTGCTTTGTCCATTTCCTCACGAACGATATTCGCTACTTTATTAAGGACACGAAGACCTGATGGCAGCCAAGTATACAGACCTGAAGCGAGCTTTCTGATCATGCCAGCTCTTAACATAAGCTGGTGGCTAATAACCTCTGCATCTGCAGGTGTTTCTTTCTGCGTGGCAAGCAAATATTGACTAGTGCGCATGTAAAGCAGGTATCCTGTTATAAATGTATTGATGACCATGGAAGTGACGGGCTCTCGCAAACCACAATTTAAAAAGCGGCGAACTGCGTTTCTAAGCGCCAAGGCGTCACACGATTGGACGTATTCTAATTAACTGTGAATCATTTCGCCACAGACGGTTGACAGTATTCGTGTAATTATCCTAAGTGAACAAGTTCGGTAACCATTACGACAGCATTTTTTATCTCAAAACCTACGTCAATATCGTAAAGCGTAACGCGATAGGTTTTTTCATCATTATCGAGTTGCTGTTTGTAGGCGGGACGAGGGTCTTGGGCTAGTACTGCAGTAACCAGTGCTGAAAAATCGCGATGTCTTTGTTCAATTTCCGCTCGCTTTTTTGATAGGCTTGGGGCGAAAAAAACGTCTCGATGAGGGATTGGGTTAATCTCATCAAGTGTGTCGCTTGCACCAGAAATACTATCGGCATATGAAATGTAGGGCTTTATATCAATTAAGGGGGTGCCGTCGACCAAGTCTACACCCGCGACATTAAGCTTAATCCTGTTACCTTCAATGGTTACACCTTCATTTGCCACGACGGACATGCCTATGCCATTAGGCCTATGAGTACTTCGACTCGCAAAAACGCCTATTTTTGCATTACCACCTAATCTGGGCGCTTTTACGGTGCTTTTCCATCCACGCTCAATATTTTTATGAAATACGAATAGAAGCCACAAGTGACTATAGTTTTCGATACCTTTTAATATATTGACGTCGTTGAAACCTTTTTCGAAGGTAATAACCCCCTTTGCGTTGGCCAAATTCGGCTGTCGAGGAATCGCAAACTTTTGCTTAAAAGGTGTTTCGATCGTACCAATGCACGATATTTCAAACGAATTAGCGAGGTTCACGCGTAATACCTACTGATATTGGAATGTATTTGCTTGTCATATATCTCTCACTATTGGTATGCATATCGATGCTCATCATTATCGTTTGGACAATTCATGTTCCCGATGCTCGAAATGAAGAAGCCAAAGCCTTTGTTCCCTTCGCGTAATTTGACGCTTGTGACTGAACAAAGCGGGGGTTTCGTTTTGTATTCGAAAAAAGTGGCTCGCATAGTTCGTATTACCGCATGGGCAATCAACTTAGGTAGTTTATGATGTAGGTGTATCTTTCTTTAGTTCTTTTAATACATTTTCGAAATAAGGACAGCCAAGTGCCTGTGCTTTCGCTACATTGTGACTAAAGATCTTCTCTGCATCCTCTTCTTTTTTCATCAAGCGTGTTATGTCAGCCTCGCGAATCAAATGTAAAAGGGGATAGGGAGAGCGATTAGTATAGTTTTCGGCGTCATTTGCGTCTGCTCCTTCAAACAGGTAGTTCGGATGAAAGCTCGCAAGTTGATAAATGCCACTGTATCCCCAGTCATGCAGCATGTTATCGGCAATGGCTAATACATCAAGATATTCTTCAAAGTCAGCAATCGTGGGATGAGTGAGCGCAATAAGTGTGGTAGCGGTTGTTTCAAATTTATCTAAATGATGTAGTTCATCGTAAAGCGACTGGATGATATCACCGGTATCACCTGACACAACCGTACACCTAATTCCATTTGGCGTTCTTACATAGCGGGCGAAAGGACAAAAGTTGTGTTTTATCACAATGTCATCAACCCATTTAAGCGTTGCGTCAACAACGTGAGTGTTAATGAGCGATGTGTTGGATTCGGCCATAGTGAATTCTAAATTTAGGTGAGTATCGAAAGCGAAAGAGGACGGAAGTAATAAGGCAGAACCGATAATTTCTGCCTTATATCATAGCGAGACTCTATATCTATAATGAGTGGTACTTTACATAGGCTTCTAGAGTATTTTCAATAAGGCTAGCTACTGTCATTGGCCCTACACCACCAGGAACTGGCGTTATCCAACCTGCTCGTTCTTTGGCTTTTTCAAAGTCTACATCGCCCACAAGGGAGCCGTCGTTTACTCTATTGATACCCACATCTATAACAATAGCCCCGGGTTTCACCCAGTCGCCTGGTATGAAGTTCGGCTTGCCGACAGCCACAACTAATAGATCAGCCCGTTGTACATGGCTCTTCAGGTCTTGCGTAAATTTATGGCAGGTGGTAACCGTGCAGCCTGCCAAAAGTAACTCTAAACTCATCGGACGGCCCACAATGTTTGACGCACCAACAATGACAGCGTCTAAACCTTTCACTGGGCGCTTAGTGGACTCTATCATTGTCATGATGCCTTTGGGCGTGCAAGGGCGTAATGCAGGAATACGCTGTGCTAAGCGTCCGATGTTGTAGGGGTGAAAACCATCTACATCTTTATGTGGATGGATGCGCTCAAGCACTTTTTCGGCATTCAATCCCGCAGGAAGCGGTAACTGTACTAATATGCCATCTATCTCTTTATCTTCATTCAGTTGGTCGACCAAATTCAGTAATGTCTCTTCAGTCGTGTCTGATGGTAAGTCAAAGGAACGCGAGACAAAACCAACTTCGTCACATGCTTTTCGCTTATTTGACACATAAACTTGTGAAGCTGCATCGCTGCCGACGAGGACAACGGCGAGTCCAGGCTGTCTTTTACCCGCTTGGGTCAGTGATTCAACGTAGGAAGTAACATGTTGGCGAACTTGTTTGGCAATAAGTTTGCCGTCAATAAGATGAGCGGTCATAGTCGTGTACGATTCTTATATGGTTGGATGGTCAACAAGTGCCCTATATTGTTTCACAAAATGGGGTTAATACTCTAGTAAATATTAGCGCATAGCGATTGCAACCACGTTGACAGCGCTCACTAAATAAAATTACTTCTTCAGTCAGCTATTAGAACGTTACGCTATACCTCACTTAGCATTGCGTTTTCTTTTCGCTAAACACCCTTTAAATAGGGTAATTCCGCGTCGAGAAGAACATCACAGACTCGTTAAATTGCTCAAAAAAACATGAGAATGGATGCTTTGTGAGCGGTTGAAGATTTTATTTTAAAAAGTGTTTGACGAGGTGGGGGGATGTCAGTAATATTCGCACCCCGTAACGGCACAGAGGCATATGTCTCGGGGTCGATGCGACAGTCGGTGAGTGGCGCAGCTTGGTAGCGCACTTGTTTTGGGTACAAGGGGTCGCAGGTTCAAATCCTGTCTCACCGACCACTTTTGCAGTAAAGATTCGCCAAGCGCCCGTAGCTCAGCTGGATAGAGCAACGGCCTTCTAAGCCGTGGGTCGCAGGTTCGAATCCTGCCGGGCGCGCCATGCGAGTCAGGTAGGTCCTGACAGCAAAGCTGGATTTTTACACTTATACTGCTAAATTGAAGCGTATAAAATGCAAACACACCCTATGGTGGGCGTAGCTCAGTTGGTAGAGCCCCGGATTGTGATTCCGGTTGTCGTGGGTTCAAGTCCCATCGTCCACCCCACTTTTTCGCGGGAGTGGTGGAATTGGTAGACACGCTGGATTTAGGTTCCAGTGCTTCACGGCGTGAGAGTTCAAGTCTCTCCTTCCGCACCATATTTTCAAGCTTTTGTTAAAAGCTTACTTTAAGCATTTCTGTCGGTGAGTGGCGCAGCTTGGTAGCGCACTTGTTTTGGGTACAAGGGGTCGCAGGTTCAAATCCTGTCTCACCGACCACTTATGCTTATCCGATTTAGCGACTGCCCTAGGTTCAGTATTTAATTGGCTTAAGGTGTCGATACGCTAACCGGAATAGAGCGTACTATCGGGCGGCTAAGTTAGGTCCTGACAGCTCGATAGACGATTATGTGTTTATCAATTCACACATAAGCAGAATCAGGACTACTGTGGTGGGCGTAGCTCAGTTGGTAGAGCCCCGGATTGTGATTCCGGTTGTCGTGGGTTCAAGTCCCATCGTCCACCCCACTTTTTCGCGGGAGTGGTGGAATTGGTAGACACGCTGGATTTAGGTTCCAGTGCTTCACGGCGTGAGAGTTCAAGTCTCTCCTTCCGCACCAAATTAAAAGCGTTACAACGCTTGTCTCTATAAATAGTTATATCGGTGAGTGGCGCAGCTTGGTAGCGCACTTGTTTTGGGTACAAGGGGTCGCAGGTTCAAATCCTGTCTCACCGACCATTATTTCTTCTTATTTTCTTTTTCAGTTCACTTCAGTACTTACCGCAACATGCGCTTATTTGTCGCGATAGCGACCAATAGTTCCTTTATTTGTTTAAAATGCGTTCAAATGCGTGTTACAAACTTGTGTTTGCCTCTCGACTCTTGCAATGTGCGGCTGTATACTACCGCGTCTTTTTTTAACCAGTACGTTTGTTTCAGGTTGGCTTTTTGGCACAACTTTGTGTCCTAACTTTGATTGTATAAACGTCGATTAACGACCTCTACCCCGGCGTGATATGCAAATACTGCATGACGGGAGAGGGGATTGAGAACAAAACGCCTGCAAAGGCGTATAGTTGAGGTAACATAATGCAAGTTTCAGTCGAGACGACCCAGGGTTTAGAACGCCGTCTTACTATCACCGTTCCATCTGATACGGTTGATTCAGCAGTTAAGTCACGTCTACAGCAGTTGGCAAAAACACAACGCATCAACGGCTTCCGTCCAGGTAAAGTTCCTGTAAGCGTAATCAAAAAGCGTTTCGGCCAAGCAGTTCGCCAAGAAGTTGCTGGCGATGTTATGCAGCAAAACTTTTACCAAGCAGTGATCCAAGAAAAAATTCAGCCTGCTGGTATGCCGAAGTTTGAACTGACCAAAGATGAAGACGGTCAGGATCTAGAATTCACAGCATCTTTCGAAGTATACCCAGAAGTAGAAGTAAAAGGTGTTAGCGATATCGAAATCGAAAAGCCAGTAGTAGAGATTACTGACGAAGATCTAGATAACATGATGGAAACGCTTCAGAAGCAGCACGCAACTTGGAAAGAAGTTAAGCGTAAAGCAAAGAAAGATGACAAAGTAATTATTGATTTTGTTGGTTCTATCGACGGTGAAGAGTTCGAAGGCGGTAAAGCAGAAGATTTCGCACTAGAGCTTGGTAAAGAGCGCATGATCCCAGGTTTCGAAAAGCCACTTGTTGGCGCGAAAGCGGGTGAAGAAGTGACTATTGAAGTAACGTTCCCAGAAGACTACCACGCTGAAAACCTAAAAGGTAAAGACGCAGTTTTCAAAACGACAGTTAAGAAAGTAGAAGGTCTTGACCTTCCAAAAGTTGACGAAGAGTTTGCTAAACTGTTTGGTGTCGAAGAAGGTGGTGTTGACGCGCTTAAAGCAGAAGTTCGCAAGAACATGCAGCGTGAGTTGAACCAAACGCTTAAAGCGCAAGTTAAGGAAGATGTTATCGCTAAGCTTGTAAAAGCTAACGAGATTGAAATTCCTCAAGCGCTAATCGATCAAGAAGTGAACGCACTTCGCGAGCAAGCTAAACAGCGCTTTAGCCAACAAGGCGGCGGTCAGAATCTTCCAGACCTACCTGCTGAGTTATTCACTGATAACGCTAAGCGTCGCGTATCAATCGGCCTTCTACTTGGCGAAGTGATCAAGCAGAACGAACTTAAAGCCGACGAAGCTAAAGTAAACGAGATGATCGAAACTGCGGCTTCAGCGTATGAAGACCCACAAGAAGTTATTGATTACTACAACAATAACCAAGAGCTTATGCAGCAAATGCAAAACGTTGCGCTTGAAGAGCAAGCTATTGAGTGGGTTCTTGAGCAAGCAAAAGTTACTGAAGTAACTAAAGCTTTTGACGAGGTTATGAACAAACAGGCGTAATTTTTTACTGTCTGATTGACAATACTTGTCAGCAACTGCTTAAATGCTCGGAACCTTCCGAGCATTTTTGTTTTTAACGCTAGATAATCAAGGTAGCTATGACTAATACCCCGTTTGACCCAATGAATGCACTTGTTCCTATGGTTGTTGAGCAAACCTCTAAAGGTGAGCGCTCATACGACATCTATTCTCGCCTATTAAAAGAAAACGTTATTTTCTTGGTAGGACAAGTTGAAGATCACATGGCCAACCTCATCGTTGCTCAAATGTTGTTCTTAGAAGCTGAAAATCCAGAGAAAGATATTTTCTTGTACATCAACTCACCAGGCGGTTCCGTTACTGCAGGTATGGCAATTTATGACACCATGCGTTTCATAAAACCTGACGTGAGTACTGTATGTATGGGGCAAGCTGCCAGTATGGGCGCATTTCTTCTATCTGCAGGTGCGAAAGGGAAGCGTTATTGTCTACCCAATTCACGTGTTATGATTCACCAACCGCTGGGTGGTTTCCAAGGGCAGGCGTCTGATTTTGAAATACATGCAAAAGAAATTCTGTCTATCAAAGAGAAATTAAATCGTCTGATGGCAGACCACACCGGTCAAGACTATGAAAAAGTCGCGCGCGATACAGATCGCGATAACTTTTTAAGCGCAACTGAGGCTAAAGAATACGGCCTTGTTGACCAAGTTTTAGCAAATCGATCTGACGTAGCCGGAACTAAGTAGTATAGTTATAGTAGACCCGAGTCAGTGCGAAGCACGTTTTGGTTTTCGGCTCGGGTAAGGCAGAGGCAAAAGTAATGAGTGATAAGCAAAGCGGTGACGGTGATAACAAGCTACTGTACTGTTCGTTTTGTGGCAAAAGCCAACACGAAGTAAGAAAGTTAATAGCAGGCCCGTCGGTATTCATTTGCGACGAGTGTGTTGAGTTATGTAACGATATCATTCGCGAAGAAATAAAGGAAATCGCGCCAAAGCAAAAGCAGGACGCTTTACCTAAACCAAGTGAAATTCATGCTCATCTTGACGATTATGTTATCGGGCAGGAACATGCAAAGAAGGTATTGTCAGTAGCGGTCTACAACCACTACAAGCGTTTGCGCAACGGTGACGTTCATGATGGCGTTGAGTTAGGCAAGAGTAATATTTTGCTTATCGGCCCTACAGGTAGCGGTAAAACGTTACTCGCTGAGACGCTAGCTCGTCTTCTTGACGTGCCATTTACCATGGCTGACGCAACCACGCTAACAGAAGCGGGTTATGTAGGTGAAGATGTTGAAAACATCATCCAGAAGCTTCTTCAAAAGTGTGATTATGATGTCGAAAAAGCGCAGCGCGGTATCGTTTACATAGACGAAATCGATAAGATTTCTCGCAAATCAGACAACCCATCAATCACTCGTGATGTATCGGGTGAAGGTGTTCAGCAGGCACTGCTCAAGTTGATCGAGGGCACGGTAGCGTCTGTACCACCGCAAGGTGGGCGCAAGCATCCGCAACAAGAGTTTCTGCAAGTTGATACTTCTAAGATTCTATTTATCTGTGGTGGTGCGTTTGCAGGTCTTGATAAAGTTATTGAGCAGCGTGCACAAAAAGATACCGGTATCGGATTTGGCGCCACTGTGAAGTCTAAAGACAACAGCAAGCAAATTAGCGAACTGTTCAAGCAAGTTGAGCCAGAAGACCTAGTGAAGTACGGTTTGATACCAGAATTCATTGGTCGTTTGCCGGTTGTAACCAGCCTTGAGGAGCTGAACGAAGAAGCGCTGATTCAAATTCTACGTGAGCCTAAGAATGCAATCACCAAGCAATACGGTGCGCTGTTTTCGATGGAAGATGTCGAGCTTGAGTTCCGCGACGATGCCTTAAACGCGATTGCGAAAAAGGCTATGGATCGCAAAACCGGTGCACGTGGTCTTCGCTCTATTGTTGAGGCAGTACTGCTTGATACCATGTACGACCTACCATCAATGGATGATGTGAGTAAAGTGGTCATTGACGAGACGGTTATTCGTGGCGAGTCTAAGCCTATTTTGATTTACGACAGTAATGAAAAGAAAGCAGTCTCTGAGTAACAGGCTACGTTAGTAAACATGTTTAAAAAGGTCCTTCGGGACCTTTTTAGCGTCTATTGGTTTATTTTTCAGGCACAAAGTCTTATACCAGTCTGCGTAGATAATTACCCACTCAGCGAGACTTAAAATGTTCGTAATCGCGGCGCGTTACCTCAGGTATAGTGGTCCTAGATCAAGGTGACACAACAAAGACTACGGACATTTTAAACTCGCCAGCACCTTCTGAATGGGCAATTATCTATGCGGATTGGTATTACGGTAAATTGAGTGTTTGGATGATATTTAATCGTTTAAAGTCGTCCTATCTATCCTTTCTGCTAGATTTTCCAGTTAAGTGTTGCCTTAAACGAAAAAATCGATAATGGTTATAGTATAGGTCAACAGGCCCTAGAGCAGGGAAAGTAAGAAAAGGGATTAACACACTTTAATAAGTTTCGATTGAACTTTGCTCTTGCATCCCCATATAAAAATGACATTTCAAATAAATTGAGAACAAGTATGACAGTTGAGCGTGAAAATCGCATTGAAATTCCTGTGCTTGCCTTGCGGGACGTGGTCGTTTACCCGCATATGGTCATACCCCTATTCGTTGGGCGTGAGAAATCTATCCGTTGCCTTGAAGCGGCAATGGAGAATGACAAACAAATCTTCTTAGTAGCACAAAAAGATGCAGGTGTTGATGAGCCTGAATCAGGCGATATCTACAATGTGGGTACTATTGCGACTATTCTGCAGCTTCTAAAACTACCTGACGGTACAGTAAAAGTACTTGTAGAAGGAAGTGTTCGCGGTGAAATAGAGAGCTACAAGCAATCAGAGCCTTTCTTTGTGGCCAACGTAGACAAGTTAGACGACGAAGGCATTGATGAAAACGAGCAAGAAGTCCTTATTCGCTCTGCCGTTTCTCAGTTTGAAGGTTACGTCAAACTTAACAAAAAAATACCACCAGAAGTGCTTACATCGCTCAACGGTATAGAGGACGCAGCGCGTTTGGCGGATACGATGGCCGCTCACATGCCGCTTAAGCTTACTGAAAAGCAAAAAGTGCTAGAGATGCAGGGCGTAAATGAACGTCTTGAGTATCTGATGGCGTTAATGGAAGGTGAGATTGATTTGCTGCAGGTCGAAAAGAAAATTCGCACCCGCGTTAAAAAGCAAATGGAAAAGAGTCAGCGCGAATACTATTTGAATGAGCAAATGAAGGCCATTCAGAAAGAGTTAGGCGAACTAGATGACGCACCTGATGAATTCGAGGCACTGTCTAAAAAGATTGCCGACGCTAAAATGCCAAAAGAAGCGGAAGATAAAGCAAAAGCTGAACTTCAAAAGCTTAAGATGATGTCACCGATGTCGGCAGAAGCCACAGTGCTTCGAAGCTATATCGAGTGGCTGACCAACGTTCCGTGGAATAAGCGTTCGCCGGTCAAGAAAGACCTCTCCCGAGCAGAGAGCGTGCTTAATGAAGATCATTACGGTCTTGAAAAAGTAAAAGAACGCATTCTTGAATACCTCGCGGTTCAACAGCGTGTTAAAAAGCTCAAAGGCCCTATTTTGTGCCTTGTTGGTCCTCCTGGTGTGGGTAAAACCTCGCTAGGTCAGTCAATAGCTAAAGCGACAGGCCGTAAATATGTACGTATGGCGCTAGGTGGTGTGCGAGATGAAGCTGAGATCCGTGGTCACCGTCGTACTTATATTGGATCTTTGCCGGGCAAGCTCGTGCAAAAAATGGCGAAAGTCGGCGTTAAAAACCCGCTCTTCTTGCTAGATGAAATCGATAAGATGTCATCAGATATGCGAGGTGACCCTGCATCCGCGCTTCTTGAGGTACTCGACCCAGAGCAAAACAACAGCTTTAGTGATCACTATCTAGAAGTCGATTACGACTTATCTGACGTGATGTTTGTTGCGACCTCTAATAGCATGAATATTCCGGGCCCACTGCTCGACCGTATGGAAGTGATTCGCCTATCTGGCTACACAGAAGATGAAAAACTCAACATTGCGAAGAACCATTTAATTGGTAAGCAAATGGAGCGTAATGGGCTTAAAGCAAAAGAGCTTGAAATTACCGACTCTGCGGTTATTGGTATGATTCGCTATTATACCCGTGAGGCCGGGGTTAGAAGCTTAGAGCGCGAAGTGTCGAAAGTATGCCGTAAAGCTGTAAAAGATATACTGCTTAAGAAGAGTAAAGATAAAGTAGTCGTTACACAAGACAACCTTAAAGATTATCTTGGTGTTCAACGCTTTGACTACGGTAAAGCAGACAAAGACAATCAAATTGGTCAAGTAACGGGCTTAGCTTGGACTCAAGTTGGCGGTGATTTATTGACCATTGAGACGACGTCGGTACCGGGTAAAGGTAAAATGACATCCACTGGCTCCCTCGGTGATGTCATGCAGGAGTCGATTAAAGCTGCGATGACGGTAGTAAGAAGTCGCGCCGAAAAGCTTCGCATTAACAGCGATTTTTACGAAAAACGCGACATTCACGTTCATGTGCCTGAAGGTGCGACACCGAAAGATGGCCCGAGTGCAGGTATCGCGATGTGTACGGCTTTAGTTTCGTCATTAACAGGAAACCCGGTCAAATGCGATGTTGCAATGACAGGGGAAATTACATTGCGCGGTGAAGTATTAGCCATTGGTGGTCTCAAAGAAAAGCTGCTTGCAGCGCATCGTGGTGGCATTAAAACCGTGGTTATACCTAAAGAAAATGAACGCGATTTGGAAGAAATTCCAGATAACGTTAAGAAGGATTTATCAATTCACCCTGTCAAGTGGATTGATGAGGTCCTCGATATTGCGCTTCAAGAGCCGGTTGAGAGCTTTGAAGTGGTTAAAAAATAACAGACCGAGGTGGCTGTAATCCTTTAATTTTAAAGGCGTACAGCCATATTTTTTCGATAAAACTGCAATAATTGATTAAAAATTGTGCGTTGACGAAAAGAAAAGTCTATTTTTTTAAAATTAGGGCTTTCAAGTCTCAAAAGTTGTGTTACCTTAAAGTGGTATTCGCTTGAAGCCTTGCCACAAAAGGGATTGCAGCGATTCATTAATAAAGTTAATTAATTGTGACAGAAGCTTGATGTTAACAAGCAAGCTTGCTATAACGTCCATTCAAAATCGTTTTGGACAAACAGTATAATAACAATCGAAGGGGATCATAATTGTGAACAAGTCTCAACTTATCGACCAAATCGCTGCTGGTGCAGACATTTCTAAAGCAGCTGCTGGCCGCGCTCTTGACGCTTTCACTGACTCAGTAACTGCGGCACTTAAAGACGGCGACCAAGTAGCACTAGTAGGCTTTGGTACTTTCTCAGTTCGCGAACGTTCAGCTCGCAGTGGCCGCAACCCACAAACTGGTGAGACTATTCAGATTTCAGCAGCGAAAGTTCCATCTTTCAAAGCTGGTAAAGCACTGAAAGACGCTTGTAACTAAGCAAAAAATTATAAAAAAAGGCGATGGCTAGTCCATCGCCTTTTTTATTTGTAGGCGATAGAATTCAATATTGGGGTCAAAGTCGTGACCCTGTCCTCAATATTCAAGAACAGAAAGAACCCCGAGGGCGAACCGCGTTATACGTTAATCATCGCCGTGCCGTCACAAAATAAAAGGCGTTAGAATTAGTGTGTTTTAGCGTTTATATTCGGTGGCATTGGGGTATAATCAGCGCTTATTTTACCTTGCGTTCACCAGCTTGTGATGGGGCGAGGTAACGGTAGTAAGCAACGGAGTTGAAGAACAATCATGCTAGAAAGAATCAGAGAAGGTTCTCAAGGCCCTTGGGCGATGGCAATTATTGCGCTTATCGTTTTAAGTTTCGTATTCGCAGGCGTAGGTAGTTACCTCACGTCATCTGGTACTACTGCGGTAGCTACGGTCAATGGCGAAGAGATTTCGGCACAAGAACTAGAACGTGCATATCAAAATCAGCGTGCACAAATGGAATCACAATATGGCGAGAGCATTGCTCAGCTTTTCTCCAGTGAACAGTATCTTGCAGATTTCAGAAGAAACGTTTTGGATAGGCTGATTGCTGAGAAACTTATTCAGCAACAGGCTTCAGATATGGGCTTGCGCATAAGTGACGAGCAAATTCGTAAAACCATAGTTGAAATGCCAGAGTTTCAGTTTGGTGGCCAGTTTGATAACGAACGTTTCCAAGCTATTCTTCGTCAAAATGGTTTCCAAGTAGCAGATTTTCGTGATTATTTACGTGTTCAAATGACGCAAAATCAGTTGGCGGCTGCGCTAACAAATTCATCCTTTGCCCTTGATGGCGAAGTGCAGCAAGCGAATGCACTGCAGCGTCAAACTCGTAACGCAAAATACGTTTTGATCAGTGCTGATGAATTTGCAGGTTCTGTTGAAGTCACTGATGCAGATGTTGAAGCGTTCTATAACAATAATATCGCCTCTTTTGATACAGAAGAGAAGGTCAAGCTAGCTTATATAAAATTAAGCGTTGAAGACTTAAAAGCGCGTGTTTCTGTCGATGATGCGGCAGTTCGTACTTATTACGACAATAATATTTCGAGTTACGGCACCGAAGAAGAGCGCCGTGTGTCTCATATTCTTATTGAGTCAGGAGACGACGTCGATGGTGCGAGAGAAAAAGCGGAATCGTTAAAAGCAGAATTGGACTCGGGAGCTGATTTCGCGGCACTTGCGAAAGAGAACTCTGACGATACATTTTCTGCTGAAAATGGTGGTGACTTAGACTTCATAACGCCAGAAATGATGGACCCTGCGTTCGACGACGCTGCGTTTGCTCTAGCGAATGTTGGTGACATATCTGATGTTGTTGAAACCGAATTCGGCTTTCACATTATTAAGCTGACAGACATAAAAGAAGCACAAGTTAAGTCATATGATGAAGTGGCCAGCGATATTCGCGATTCGCTTCTTTATGACGCGGCAATGGAAAAGTACTTTGAACTTCAAAATACGCTTGCTGAAATTGCGTTCGAAGTTCCGGATACACTAGAAGATGCCGCTAACGCGGTAGACCTACCCGTTCAAGAGTCTGTACTTTTCAGCCGAAACACTGCGCCTGCTGAATTAAGTTTACCGGGTTTACTCGATACCGCTTTCTCTTCAGAGTTAGTTGAAGAAGGTCTTAATAGCGATACTATTGAACTGGATGACGAAACGGTTGTTGTTGCACGCGTTATTGAGCATCAACCACAGCGCACTCAGTCATTAGATGAGGTTCGCGAAGGAATTGAAGCATCAGTAAAAGCGGAAAAAGCGAAGGAAGCAGCAGAAGCATGGGCCTTTGACATTGCTCAAAAAGTACGTGCCGAAGAAAGCGTTGAAAGCGAGCTAGCTGAAAAATCTGTAGCTTGGGAAACGGCTTCAGCGGTGCCAAGATCAGGTGGCACGCTGGCACGTGCGTTGGTTGACACGCTTTTCTCACTAGGCCTTGAAGGTGAAGATAAGGTTGACGTAGCAACAACAGTTAATGGCGACGTTGCAGTTGTGATGCTAGAAGGCGTAAATGCTGCACCTGAACTTGAAGCTGAGCTAGGTGAAAGCCTGAGACAGCGTCTTGCTCAAGTGCAAGGTCAACGCGTTTATCAGCAATATATCGACGCGCTTCGCGCAAATGCTGACGTGACTATTTCACAGACATTATAAGCACAGCTGCAAAAAAGCTGTCGCTGCGACTAGCAGCAACATTAGTAAGAACTAAAAAGCCAGCCTCCTTGATAGACGCTGGCTTTTTTCATTCAACTGAGTGCCTATTGTTTATATGAGATGGATTGGTATTAGTTCGTTAGGAACAGCATTAGTGTATAAAATGCCGCAATGACACCAGACAACACGAATATATAAAGAAACCCTTGTTTGCCTTGTTCCAGAGTGTATTTATTGGCTTGTAAATAGCCAAACCAGAGTAGTGACAAAATAAGAGGTATTAAAACAATGATTTTTAACACAGCAATGCCTTTATGTAAGTTATTTTCTAGTTATAACAACGCGCGTTGATTTAGACAAATCTTAACGAGCCAGTCCTAGTCGCTATAGCAACCATTGTCGCCTTCCTTGTTGTCACCCTTTAACATTTTTAGCTTCAGGTTACTTTGTCCGCTGTCATGACATTGTCGTAAATCTGTTATTAGCGTGTCACTTTACATTTGTGTAATAGACCCATATTTCATAAAGGTTTTTTATGCATGTCAATCCAGCCCTTACCTGTAGCGCCAGCTCGCAGTATTCATTTCGCCGAAGTACTAATGGCAAGAGCGTCGATTACCCCAAAGGACGCTGGTTGCCAAAGTTACCTGATGTACAAGCTCGAAAAACTTGGTTTTTCCTGTGAAAAGCACACAATTAATGGTGTGAGTAACCTCGTCGCTAGGTGGGGGCAGGGCCCGAATCACTTTGCATTTTGCGGGCACACTGACGTTGTGCCCCCAGGCCCCCTTGATATGTGGAAGTCACCGCCTTTTAGCCCTGTAGTTAGCCAAAATAAACTATATGGGCGTGGTGCTGCTGATATGAAAACAGGTATCGCCGCCATGCTTGCGGCAACAGAGCGCACCATTGATTCTCTAGATGCCAGTAAAGTTTCTTTCTGGTGGCTAATCACCAGTGATGAAGAAGGAGAAGCTGAATGGGGCTCTAAATGGATAGCTGAATATTTAGCATCTAAAAGTGTTAAGCTTAACATGTGCCTAGTAGGTGAACCTTCTGCATCTGCAACAACCGGCGATACTATCAAGATTGGCCGCAGGGGCTCACTTTCAGGCACTATTCATATTACAGGAAAGCAAGGCCATGTGGCCTACCCCAAGACAGCGGTGAATGCTATTCATAAAGCGAGTAACGTGATTAACGCGTTAATACAGCACCCGTTTGATAAGGGGAGTGATGATTTTCCTGGCACTACGCTTCAAATAACACACGTGGATACGGGAAGCTTCACCGATAACATAGTGCCTAGTGCCGTTCGTGTAGAGTTTAATGTTAGATATTCGTGGCAGTTTGACCAAAAAGGTTTATCAACATTGCTACGCAGTATGATCAATAGCGTTGATCCAGAAGCCCAAGTGAGCTTTTCAAGACCCTGTGAAGCTTACTTAAGCAAACCCAAGAGTAATGCAGAACACTGCTTAATTGCCTGTGTAGAAAAGGCGATAAAAGGCGCCACAGGTCGTTATCCTGTGGTCAGCACATCTGGCGGTACTTCAGATGGGCGCTTTTTTGCAAGTGAGCACACACAAGTGGTTGAAGTAGGAGTGCCAAATACCACCATTCATCAAATAAACGAGCATATTCATGTGTCTGACTTGCTTACCCTTGAAGATATCTATACCGATATTCTCAAATGTGTTGGCGGCCGATGATAACTTCTGATATTTCCATTTGATTGGAAAGAAGCAGATTAGAAAAAAGAATATTGGAAATAAGAAAATTGGAAAGCACTAGCGTTGAAGAAAGAAGCGTTTATCAGACGCTCCCTCTTGCTTAGGCTGTGGCTTTAACCTGAATGTCGGTTAAATAGCGTTTGCGCTTCTTCTCGGTAAGGCTTTGCATATCAACCACTACTAGACCATCAATACAATCGTTAAAGTCTGGGTCGACATTGAAACCAAGGAACGCAACACCGCCATCTTTAGCCACTTCGGAATATTGCTTATACAGCGTAGGCACGTTAACGCCCATGTTAGCCAGTAGATGCTTTAACTGCGTAAATTCGGCCTTATAGTCGTTACCTGTGAACTGATGCAAGGCATCGTTCGTCATTTGATAAGGACGCTTACAAGTCGCTTCGCCAAACTTGGCAGGAAAATAGGTAGAATAGAATTGTACCAATAAATCTTTAGCGGGTTCAGGATAGGCGTTACTGAGTGACACCGCACCGAAAAGATAGCGATACTTTGGATAGCGGCTTAAAAATGCCCCAATACCAAACCACAAGTAATCTAAGCTGCGTTTTCCCCAGTAGCGAGGCTGTACAAAGCTTCGTCCTAGCTCTAAGCCTTCTTTAAAGAGTTTGTCGTTGTTCTTGCCGTAATTAAATAACGTGGCAGAGTAGAGCCCGGTAGGATGGTCTTGCGCTGTCAGAAGTTCCGCATCACCAAAACGATAGGCGCCAACGATTTCTAGATCGCTGTCATCCCACAGCACCAAGTGATAATAATAGGTGTCGTATTGGTCAATGTCTCTGCGCTTATTCGTGCCTTCGCCCACCGCGCGAAACGCCACCTCTCTCAATCGGCCTATCTCACGCATAATAGGTGAGCAACTTTTGTGCTGATACAGGTAAATAGACCTTCCATCACCCGTCTCACCTAAATGCTCACATTCTCGTATAGCGCGGGCCAGTTCTTTTCTGTCTTCTGGCATGGCAATGGAAGCCTGTGTTTCAAATACGCCTTTTTTGTTGCTGCCAATGCGATACAAGTGGCGCTTAAACAGCTTTACCTGCTCTTTTAGCGGTATGTTAGTTTGCTGGTACGCTTCAAATGGAATAAGTTCGCCAATGCGCATAGGCAAATGCTTCTTACGCTGTTTGAACATTTCCTTGACGAGCAGGGCGGTAGCTAGGGGTTTGTATATCATGGACACGCCGTAGAAAAGCGGGCTATTTTTCGCATCAATATAAACCGGTAATATCGGTGCTTTTGCCTGCCTTGCAATCCGTAAAAAACCTGTGTGCCATCTGGTGTCACGAACACCTTGTGGGCGTAATCGAGAGACTTCGCCTGCGGGAAAAATAAGTATGGCGCCGTCGCTGTTAAGATGTTTTTGAATTGCCGATAAATGCTGTTTTGGGGTGCCTCCCTGCATATTGTTTACAGGTAGCAGCATATCGTGAAGCGGTTCAATGGCCATAAGCATTTCATTGGCGACCACTTTCAAGTCGTGACGTACTTCACTAACCAGCTTAATAAGCGCAAGGGCATCAAGAGAGCCAATAGGGTGGTTCGCAATAATCACCACTCTGCCTTCACTTGGAATGCGTTCTTTTTCTACATCGCGAGTTGAGTAGCTGACATTGAAATATTCCAGTACCTGCTCTACGAAATCGATATCCTCGTAGTGGGGATAGGTTTCGCCAAATTCGGTAATTTCACGTTCGTGGAGAAGGTGTCTTAATACGAAAGACAGCGATTTGAACAAAATAGGGTTGTTCGCGACTTGAGGATAATGCTTGTTTAGTACGTCGTTTACAGTAAACATAGAACCTGTTTCTCTTTCGGTTGTTGGCGAACAATAGCAGGACAATATGACGCTTTTTACACAGTTTAATGGCAGTTATTTGACAGTGTTAAAATGTTGTAACTAAGGCCTGTTGACCTTCGATGTGCAGCAGAGTCGACAGGCCATAAACTTTATAGATGGGTTTGAAATAAACGGTCCGCTTGTCGAATCAAAGAAGTCAGGGGCCGTTAAAGCCCCTTTTGTACAATGATATTATGCAGCTTTTGAGCGAGAGGTTTTGGTGGTAATTGGAGTTACGGTGGCTGACTCTAATGAATCAAGATAGTGAATAAGGGATAAGTTACCGTTCATATCTTCTGACAGTGCACTGCAGTTTTCTATCCAGTCCCCATCATTAATGTAGTGAATGCCGTTTTCAACGCTGCTTTCAGGGTGATGAATATGACCACACACTACACCATCAAGCCCCATTTCATCGGCGCGCTTACAGCATGCTTCTCGGTAGCGGGCGATAGCTTCATTCGCGCCCTTAATGTGCTTTTTAATATAGCCCGCAAGTGACCAGTATTCTCGCTTGCGCCAGGCCCGTAGACGATTGAACTCACGATTTAGAAAGAGCAACAGGTCGTAACCTTTATCGCCAATCCACGCATGGAATTTGCCCATGGTCACATCGCCATCGAACTGATCACCATGTAATACTAAGTAACGTTTCCCTAGTGCCGTCGTGTGCACCAGCTCTCGCTCTATTTCTATATCACCGAAGGCCATACCCGAATAAGACTGAATTGGCTCATCGTGGTTTCCGGGTAGGTACACCACACGTGTGCCGTCCTGGCTCATTTGCATGAATTTATGCATGACTTGATTATGCGCCTTTGGCCAGCGAAATTGCTTGGTCATTTGCCACATATCAACAATGTCACCCACCAGATATAAAGTGTCTACTGTGATGCTATCTAAGAAGGAAAGTAAGTATTCGGCTTTGCAGTCGCGATTCCCCAAATGGATATCTGACAGCCAAAGCGTACGATAGTGTGTCTTTTTCATAGCGTTTTCCCAAAGCAATGCCTCGGAATGTCACTATAGGTTTGCAAATTGACACTACCGTGACGCTTGCTTGACCATTGTGTTACACATAATTAAAGCCCCAGTTTTTTTGTCACTTCTATTAGCTTATCTCGCATCCATACATTTACTAAATCGTTGTCGGCGTTTTTGTGCCAGTACAGGTGCACGGAAAGAGGAGGTACTTCAAACGGAAGGGGGAAAATTTCGATATCGAATTTATTACTGAATTGTTGGGCGAATCGCGCCGGCATGGTCAGTAATAGATCGCACTGACTCACCACATTAACAGCGGCAAAGTAGTGCTCACAATGTAGGGATATTTTTCGATGCAAATTGTGTTGGGCAAGGGCGAGATCTACGGTGTCTAACTTTGAATCTTTCAAAGACACAAGCGCATGCTGCGCACTAGAGTAGTTTTCAATACTGGGGTTGTCTAGGTAGCTATTTGTTGGCGCGCATACTACCACAAAGGTTTCTTCGCAGATAAATTGTGAACATATCTCACTGCTGGTGGGAACGAGAGCATCAATGACAATATCGATTTCTTTGTTGGTAAGTGCAGGCGCAAGTTCGGGCCAGGTTACCTGTCTACTATTTACCGTGATATTGGGGGTGTTTTGAACAAGTTCAGGAATTAAGGTTGGAAAAAATATAGATTCTAGAATATCGCGGAGTCCAAGGTTAACCGTGCGTGCTTTATCACCTATGTCGAACTCCACCTTGCCTTTTAACGTATTTTCAAGAGTTTCAATTGATGTCACGACCGATGTAATGATGCCTTGGCAGAACGGCGTAGGGACAACCTGTCGTCCATGGCGCGTGAATAACGGGTCATCAAATTTGTCTCTAAGCCGACCTAGCGCGTGACTTACCGCAGGCTGAGTAATATGCAGTGCATTGGCGGCTTTAGTAATGCTGCCGTGCTCATAGACCGCACGTAGCACCACGAATAAATTAAAATCTATTTTTCCATGCATGGTATTTATGGAATCACATAATAAGTCATCATTTTTATTTATTGTTAAACAGAGTACACTGGCTTAAATGTTAATAAAAGGTTTCTTTAATAGAAGGCTTCTTTTGTAAGGGGCGTGTGCATGCAGGCATCTGTACTTACCGAGGTACTGTTACCTCTCGCTTTGGCATTTGTAATGTTTGGCATGGGGTTGACCCTAACCCTTGCCGATTTTGCTCGATTGATTAAGGCGCCCAGAGCAGTAATAACAGGCTTCATAGGCCAAATTATCCTGTTACCTTTGTTGGCCTTAGGTTTATGTATTGCTTTTGGGGTGCCAGATTATATAGCTGTGGGTATTATGGTTTTGGCTGCATGCCCCGGCGGCACTACCAGTAATTTAATAAGCCACATTGCAAAAGCCAATCTTGCCCTTTCAGTTAGCTTAACCGCAATTTCAACCATTGCCTGCGTGTTTACTACACCCTTTGTCATTCAATTTGCCATTAACTACTTTGTAAAAGAAAACGCGCCTGAGTTTTCGATTATCCAAACAGTGATAGGGCTAGTGGGCATATCAATATTACCGGTAGTAATAGGTATGACTATCCGACACTTTAATTGTGCTTTTGCTATCAAAACAGAGAACTTTTTTCGTCAATTTTCGATGTACTTTATGTTGCTCATGATTATTGGTGTGCTTGTTTCAGAAAGAGATAGTTTAGCGACATCTTTTGAAAGTGCTTTTCTAATTTGTTTAGCGTTGAACCTTTTATCAGTATTGTTAGGGCTGGCGCTCGCCAAGATCTCTGCATTGGCATTTAAAGACTCGCTTACCCTCGCCATTGAAATAGGCGTACAAAACGCGGCACTTGCCATGCTCATATGCATTACCTTTTTACAAGCGCCAGACTACGCCATAGCTCCTGGTGTCTACGGTATAGCAATGTACATAGGCCCAGCATTATTAGCTGTGTGGGCAAAACGCAAGATGCGAAGTGGGCTTGAACCCATAGCATTGCAAAAAATTTGACATCAGCGTCCTTAATTCTATGACGCAACAAACTAATAAAAAATAAGAAAAATAGAGTTAGAGCAATGACACAAGAACAAGTAGGAAACATATGATGCGCATATTGATTACTGGTGGTGCAACCGGATTAGGCCAGGCCATTGCCCTGAAATGGGCGGAAAAATGGAGTAACAAAGATAAAGGTATAGATATTTGCATTGCCGATATTAACCAAGAGAGAGGAAATGAAACGGTAGATATGCTTTCTGCACAAGGTGCAAGTGCGTTTTATGTTCACTGTGATATAACCTCTGACAATGAAGTTAAAGCCCTCGCGCAAACTGTCGAAACTCGTTGGGGCGGCGTTGACTATGTGTTTAATAACGCTGGAGTCGCTACGGGCGGTAGTCTTTTAGATGAGACTGTAGAACAGTGGCAGTGGGTGTTCGACATTAATGTGTTAGGTATGGTGAGAGTCAGTCGCGCACTTTTACCTCTCATGCGAGAGCAAGGCGGTGGCTATTTCATCAATATTGCCTCACAAGCAGGGCTGACGCCTATTCCTTATATGGGCAGTTATAACGCGGTTAAAGCCGCAGTGGTCTCGTTTTCCGAAACCATGAAGTTGGAATTAGCACCTGATAATATTGACGTTAGTGTGGTATGCCCTAGCTTCTTTAAAACGAATTTAGATGAGTCGATGCGTAGCAGCAACCCCGCATCACACAAGATGCTCAATAAGTTCTTTTCAAAAGCAGACATGTCAAAAGAAGACGTGGCCGAGTCAATTTATCAACAAGTTGGTAAAAAGCAGTTTCTTATCCTTACTCACAAGTTGGGTAAGCGCGCTTTCCTGTTAAAAAAACTGCTACCCACCCAGCGTTACATCACTAATATGATAAATCAAACGAAGACGATGAAACGTGTAATGGAAAAGCAGGGTTAGGTGGAGCGGGAAAGAACCCATCTATTTTTGCCGCCAAACTATCTATAACTGACTGTTAATGTGCACATGAGCAATCACAAATTGAAAGCATAAGTGTCATTGACCCAAAGATTGTAAGTAAAGGTTTTGAGTAGGTATTTTAAGTAGACTCTTTAAATAGGCCCTTGAAATAGAATTAAAAGAAGAATGAGATATGCAACAACAGGTAGTAGATAAAGCCGACAGCGTGCGAGAGGGCGAAGAGCTAGACATCAGCGCAGTGCATAATTGGCTTAAGGAAAATATAAGTGCCTCGAGTCCATCAGTGGCAGCCGCTATTCGGAGTAGCGATAGTTTGCCTAGTGTCACCCAGTATTCTGGTGGCGCGTCTAACTGGACTTACTGTTTGGACTATCAAGGCAGTCAACAAGACCATAATGGGCAAACGTCAATAATTTTGCGAAGGGCACCGGCAGGTACTAAAGCTAAAGGTGCGCACGACATGGGGCGGGAGTACCGGTTACAGCATGCGTTAAAGCCTGTTTATCGCTACGTACCAGAGATGCTTGGGCTTTGTGAAGACGAGAACGTTATTGGCACCGAGTTTTACGTAATGGAGAAGTTTACCGGTGTTGTACCGCGTAAGAACTTACCTAAAGGCTTAAACACCACTGAGCAGCAAACCAAGCAACTTTGTACTAATGTGCTTGATAGTTTAATTGAGCTTCACAAGGTTGATTATAAAAAAGCGGGGCTTGAACACTTAGGGAAAGGTGCTGGGTACATTGAGCGGCAAATTAGTGGATGGAGTGAGCGCTATAGTAAAGCAAAAACCTGGAATGTCCCCTCGGGTAAAAAAATTATGCGCTGGCTAGAGAACAATATGCCTGCCAAAGAACGCATTTGTATTACGCACAATGACTTCAGATTCGACAACGTGGTGTTAAAGCCGGATAACTATACCCAAATTATCGGCGTTCTGGATTGGGAGTTAGCTACGTTGGGTGACCCGCTTATGGACTTAGGCAACTCCTTGGCGTATTGGGTGCAAGCTGATGATGATTTTTTAGCACAATCTACACGTCGTCAGCCAACTCACTTATCCGGTATGCTAACCCGAAAGCAGGTGGTTGCATACTACTGCAAAGAGATGGAAGTAGATGTAGATGACTTTACTTTTTACGAAGTGTACGGACTTTTTCGTCTAGGTGGTATTGCCCAGCAAATCTACTATCGCTATCACCACAATCAAACCAATAACCCAGCATTCAAAAACTTTTGGATCTTCATTCATTACTTAATGTGGCGTTGTAATAAGGCCATCAAAGCATCAGGAAAACGATAATGACAACAAGACGCAATATTCTGATCACAGGCGCAAGTTCGGGCCTAGGCAAAGGCATGGCCATCGAGTTTGCCAAACAGGGCTGTAACTTAGCGCTATGCGCAAGGCGCTTTGAGAACTTAGAAAAACTAAAAGAAGAACTGCTTTCAATTAACCCAAACATTGACGTCTATATTCGCTCGCTTGACGTAAATGACCACGATGCGGTGTTTGAGGTGTTCGACGCCTTTAAGGCCGACATGGGAACCCTTGATAGAGTTATTGTTAATGCAGGCATGGGGAAGGGAGCCTCAATTGGTACGGGTTATTTCCACGCGAACAAGCAAACGGCAGTAACCAACTTTGTGTCGGCATTGGCGCAATGTGAAGCTGCTATGGCTATTTTTAGAGCGCAAAATAGCGGTCATCTAGTAACGATTTCATCTATAAGCGCTGTGCGCGGGTTTAGACGTGCTATGACCGTTTACGCGGCAACAAAGGCAGGTCTTACGTCAATGACCGAAGGGATTCGAATGGACGTGATGAATACGCCGATCAAAGTGACTTGTATACACCCTGGCTTTATTCGCAGTGAAATAAACGAAAAAGTCGAGAAAGTACCATTTATTGTGGATACTGATGTAGGCTGTCGAGCGATGGTAAAAGCGATAAACAAAGAAAAGGCGAATGCATTTGTACCAGGTTGGCCTTGGGCAATTCTGCACTGGATCATGCGTATCGCACCGGCTAGCTCAATAAGAAAAATGAGCTGAGTGAGTAATGCATAGATAATTGCCTTTGCGGGCTGGTATAAAAAATAGATACAAAAAAAGCGCCGAGAGGCGCTTTTTTAACTACTAATCGTAAAGATTAACCTAGTGCTTTGATTTGTGCAGCTAGACGGCTCTTATGACGAGCAGCTTTGTTCTTGTGAATCAAGCCTTTAGTTGCCATTCTGTCAAGTACTGGAGTAGCAGCAGAAAGTGCAGCTTGTGCCGCTTCTTTGTCACCGCTAGCAATTGCAGCGATAACTTTCTTGATGCTTGTACGTGTCATTGAACGACGGCTAGCGTTGTGCTGGCGACGCTTTTCGGCTTGGATTGCACGCTTCTTAGCAGACTTAATGTTAGCCAAGGTGTAACTCCCAAAATAAATTCATGTCAAAAACGAGGGTGCGGATTGTGCCTACCAAACGCCCAAATGTCAAACGATTTAAAACTTTAATCGTTTCGCGATAAAACGCGCAAGCTATTGAACACAAAGCATGCTCAACACGTTGCACATTCTTTGCGACATCTTTCTTACAGCAAAGCCTTATGTGGCTTGTATAACAGCCTTTAGCGACTTAAAGAAAAATCATTAACAATACTCAATAAATTGAGGAGCCTTAATGACATTTCCCTGCGAACATTAGAGCGGAAAGCTAAACGAAATCATAGCATCCCATATCGGGCGCGGATTATAGCAAGAAACCAAGTAAAGATGCACAACTTATTTTGAAGAAATCGTTTCGCCTACCAAAGCCTTTCGCTATGATGGCTTGCTGAAAACATAACATTGGCTTCGTTGATATGTTCACCTCGTAATTAGAGGCTGCATTATCAAACGCATCTGAGCATTGTTTTATGAATCGGGCTTTTTTAAAAAGCCAAATTTTTACCTTCTCAACTGGAAATGTGACGTGTCACGGAAGTTAATAAAATCAGGTCTTATAGTTAGCGTTATGACCTTGGTCTCTCGCGTGTTGGGGTTGGTACGAGATGTGGTCGTCGCTCGTTTGATGGGGGATGGCGCTGCCGCCGACGTGTTTTTTTTCGCAAACAAAATCCCTAATTTTCTGCGCCGCTTATTTGCAGAGGGAGCGTTTGCTCAAGCTTTTATTCCTGTTTTGACGGAAGTTCACGAAAATGACGATAAAAGGCAACTACGGGAGTTTGTCGCCAAAGTAAGCGGCACGCTGGGAGCCATCGTTTTTGTTGTTTCCATTATTGGCGTGATCGCTTCACCTGTGCTTGCTGCACTTTTTGGTACAGGATGGTTTATCGCGTGGCTAGAGGGCGATGAAGCAGGCGATAAATTTGAGCTCGCCTCAACGATGCTAAAAATTACCTTTCCTTATTTGGCGTTTATTTCACTGACGGGGCTCTCAGGCGCAATTCTCAATACGCTAAATAAATTCGCCGTAGCGGCCTTTACCCCCGTATTGCTCAATGTTTGCATTATTGCCTGTGCAATCTACCTATCACCCATGTTAACAGAGCCTGCCTATGCATTGGCATGGGGCGTGTTTGTTGGCGGTATAGTACAGTTTGTATTCCAACTCCCTTTTCTTTTTCGGGCAGGACTATTGGTTAAGCCAAAGTGGGGGTGGCACGATGAAAACGTCGTGAAAGTACGCACGCTTATGATCCCAGCGCTGTTTGGCGTGTCGGTAGGACAAATAAACCTATTATTTGACACCTTTATCGCGAGTTTTCTGGTTACCGGCTCCATAAGCTGGCTCTATTATTCTGATAGGCTGCTTGAATTTCCTTTAGGGCTTTTTGGCATTGCTATCGCTACCGTTATTCTTCCGACCTTGTCGCGAAATCACGTAAGTAACAATCCTAAAGCGTTCGCCGCAAACATCGACTGGGCGTTTCGCATGGTGTGTTTACTAGGCATACCCGCGGCAGTGGGCCTAGGCGTAATGGCGCGACCCATTTTAACGGTTATTTTTCAGCGTGGCGCGTTTACCGCTGAAACGGCCATCATGGCGTCATATTCATTAACCGCTTACTCTTTCGGCCTTATCAGTTTTATGCTCGTGAAAATCTTAGCGCCTGGCTTCTATTCGAGACAAGACACAAAAACACCGGTTAAATTTGGTATTTGGTGCATGGTCGCCAATATGGCGTTCAACCTCGTGCTGGCTATTCCGTTTGGTTATGTGGGGTTGGCGGTAGCTACTAGCATGTCTGCCACACTCAATGCTGCTTTGCTTTACATAACCTTGCACCGTCAAGGTGTCTTCGCGCTAAGTCGTACCTCAGTGCTGTTTATCGCACGTGTATTGATTGCCAGTGGTGCCATGGGCGGGCTAATTTATTATCGAGATATGGGGCTATCCTTCTTTGATTTGTCACTTTCAGCCCAAATGTTAGAGGTTGGGGTAACGATTGCGCTCTCGATTACACTGTTTATGGCCACTATGGTCATCTTGGGTATGCGACCTAGACACTTTAGAAGTGGCGGAGGTTGACGTTATCCTGCGCCTTACTGTCATGGAATAGGCCGCATAGCAGTATAAGTAATAATCAATGAAAACAAGTTTCTAATACTCGTGAAGCTGCGCGGTAAGTATGGCTTGTGCCCTTGGTATTGTGCTCGGGGTCGGCTATAATCGCGAGCCTCGAATTTCTAGCAGTAAAAAGGTAGTGGCTAACAGTGGAATTTATCCGCGGGCTAAACAATGTAAAACCGCACCATAAAGGGTGCGTGCTCACTATTGGCAAGTTCGACGGCGTACACCGTGGTCATCAGGCTGTGCTGGCTAATGTGCTTGAAAAGGCGAAGTCCCTATCACTTCCTGCCACCGTTATGGTGTTTGAGCCTCAGCCAGAAGAAGTCTTTATGCCCGAAAAGGCGCCAGCGCGCATAAGTCCGCTTCGTGAAAAATACGAGTTGCTGCGACAGCAAGGGGTGGACAGATTACTCGCGGTAAGATTTAACCCGGAATTCGCAAAACAAAGTGCGGATACTTTTGTGCACGACTTGCTCGTTGATAAACTCGGCGTAAAGTTTTTAGTTGTGGGTGATGACTTTCGCTTTGGCAATGGCCGAGAAGGCGACTTCCAAATGTTGCAATCGGCAGGTGAACAATATGGCTTTGACGTGGTAAGTACCCACAGCTTCACCATGCACGCTCATCGCATAAGTTCAACGGCTGTGCGCGATGCACTTGCCGATAGTGACTTTGGGCTTGCTACTGAAATGCTTGGTCGCCCTTTTGCAATACATGGCCGAGTGGTTCACGGCGAGAAGAAAGGCCGCACGATTGGTTTCCCTACAGCCAACGTCATGTTGAAACGCCAAAAAACGCCTATTCACGGTGTGTTTGCTGTTCGCGTGGACGTTGATGGTAAGCACTTTAGTGGCGTAGCAAATATTGGAACACGCCCGACGCTCAATGGAGTGAGAAATCAGCTGGAAGTTCATATTTTCGATTTGTCATCAGACTTGTATGGGAAGCCAATAACGGTGTTCCCGATGGCTAAAATCAGAGATGAAATTAAATTCGCTTCTTTTGAAGCATTAAAAGACCAAATTCAAGCAGATGCAGCACAAGCTCGTCTGTTATTAGCATAGATGATCGTGATAAAGTCGCAGTGAATAACTGCGCGTATTCGTTTTTTTGATCGCTTTTATTAAGCGTCCTCAAAAAACCTTTATTTTGTCACTGCGCTAAAAATCGAATTAGTTCTCGCACGAGCGAGAATAACAACATATCGCAAAATGAATATCGCCTTCACAATGCTTTAGTGCATTGGGTGAAAATTAAGGTAACCGGATAATACAATTTTATGAGTGATTACAAATCCACACTGAACCTACCAGACACTGCGTTTCCGATGCGCGGTAACCTTGCTCAGCGCGAGCCGAAAATGCTTAAAGACTGGCAGGAAAAAGGGGTATATACAAAAATTCGTGAAGCGAAGAAAGGCAAAAAGCCCTTTATTCTTCACGATGGACCTCCTTATGCGAATGGCGATATTCACATTGGTCACGCGGTTAATAAAATTCTCAAAGACATTATCGTAAAGTCGAAAAACCTTTCTGACTTCGATTCTCCTTATGTTCCAGGCTGGGACTGTCACGGTCTTCCGATTGAATTGATGGTAGAGAAGAAAGTCGGCAAGCCAGGTAACAAGGTAACAGCGGCTGAGTTTCGTCAAAAATGTCGCGAATATGCACAAAAACAAATTGACGGCCAAATGGCTGATTTCAAACGTCTAGGTGTGTTTGGTGAATGGGATAACCCATACAAAACCATGGATTTCAAATCTGAAGCCGACATCATTCGCGCACTGAGCAAAATTGTTGACTCTGGTCACCTTGAAAAAGGTTTTAAGCCGGTACATTGGTGTACAGATTGCGGATCTGCGCTTGCTGAGGCGGAAGTTGAATATAAAGACAAAGTGTCACCTGCTATCGATGTAAAATTCCCGGTGGCTGATGTCGCAGCTATTGCAGCAGCATTTGGCGTGTCTGAAGACGACTTAACCACACACAAAGCAGGCGTTGTCATTTGGACCACCACACCGTGGACACTGCCGGCCAACCGTGCGATCAGCTTACACCCAGAGCTTACCTATGCGATTGTTGAAGTTCAGCCATCAAATGAATGGCTAGTGGTAGCGCAGGATCTGCTAGAAAGCTGCATGAACCGTTACGGCGTAGAAGACTTCCGAGAGGTAGCAACGTGTACCGGTGCTGCGCTTGATAAGCTTAAAGTGAGTCACCCATTCTTAGACCTAGAAGTGCCGCTAATTCTTGGCGAGCACGTTACTACAGAATCTGGTACGGGGTGTGTTCACACAGCGCCAGCCCACGGTGTAGACGATTTCAATGTCGGTAAGCAGTACGACATCGAAGTGTATAACCCGGTAGGTAATAATGGCGTGTATCTTGAAAATACACCGTTATTTGCAGGCCAGTTTGTATTTAAAGCTAACGATGAAATTATCGAAACGGTGAAAGAGAAAGGCAATCTTGTCTTAAACGTAAAATACGAGCACAGCTACCCACACTGCTGGCGCCACAAAACGCCAATCATTTTCCGCGCTACGCCCCAGTGGTTTGTAAGCATGGATAAAAAAGGCCTTCGCGCTGAATCGCTTGAACAAATCAAGCAAACTAAATGGATCCCCGATTGGGGCCAAAACCGCATTGAAAAAATGGTGGAAGGTCGTCCAGATTGGTGTATCTCACGTCAACGTACGTGGGGCGTGCCCATTCCGTTGTATGTGCACAAGCTTACCGGTGAAATTCACCCAGAGTCTGCGGCTTTAATGGAAAAAGTGGCACTGGAAGTTGAAGCTAAAGGTATTCAAGCTTGGTGGGATCTCGACGATGCGACACTGCTTGGTAGCGAATTAGACAACTACGAAAAAGTAACCGATACGCTAGATGTATGGTTTGACTCAGGCGTGACGCACTACTTCGTTGTAGACCGTCGTGACGACATTCCAGCTTCTGCCGATTTATATCTTGAAGGTTCTGACCAGCATCGCGGTTGGTTTATGTCTTCGCTTATGTCATCGACTGCCATGCACGGTCACGCACCTTACAAAGAAGTACTAACACACGGCTTTACGGTAGATGCCCACGGCAGAAAAATGTCCAAGTCGGTAGGCAACGTTGTGGCGCCTCAGGAAGTCACCAACAAGTTAGGTGCAGATATCCTTCGCCTGTGGGTTGCATCGACGGATTATCGCGGTGAAATTGCGGTATCGGATGAAATCTTAAAACGTGCTGCTGATGGCTATCGCCGCGTACGTAACACCGCACGCTTCTTGCTGGCTAACCTTAATGGTTTCGCCGTTGAAGATGCGGTTGCAGAAGACGACATGGTCGCGCTAGATCGCTGGATTGTTGCACGTGCCAAGGCACTTCAAGAAGAGCTTATTGAAGCGTATGACAACTACGATTTGCTAGTAGTGTCACAGAAGCTTACGCACTTCTGCTCGATTGAACTGGGTTCCTTCTATCTAGACGTGATTAAAGATCGTCAATATACAGCCAAAGCAGATGGCTTGGCCCGTCGTTCATGCCAAACGGCGATGTACCATATCATTGAAGCCTTGGTTCGTTGGATGGCGCCTATCACCAGCTTTACTGCTCAAGAGATCTGGGAAACCCTACCGGGTGAGCGCAGTGAGTTTGTATTTACTGAGACTTGGTATGAGGGCTTCAACAACTTTTCGCAAAGCGACACGTTTAATGATGCCCTATGGCATCAGGTGCTAAGCGTGAAAGATGCTGCAAACCAAGCGATGGAGCAGGCGCGTAAAGATGGCCAGCTAGGTGGTTCACTAGAAGCCAGTATTTCGCTTTATGCTACCGAGTCTTTGTACAACGTACTCGCTAAGCTAGAAGACGAGTTACGTTTCGTGCTAATTACCTCAGGCGTTTCGCTAACGAAAGTTGACAGTGCGCCATCTGATGCAAAAGCTACGGACATTGACGGCCTGTGGCTTAGTGTGAGTAAAGCAAGTGGTGAAAAATGTGTTCGCTGCTGGCATCACCGTGAAGATGTAGGCTCACACGAAGGTCACGAGGAGCTTTGTGGTCGCTGTGTAACAAATATTGACGGTGATGGAGAAGAGCGCCACTATGCTTAAGCTCTTTCGCGAGACCGGTTTGCGTTTTTTATGGATAAGCGCGATTGCGTTTATCCTTGATCAATGGAGTAAGTATACGGTCATCGACAGCATGTCACTGTATCAATCAATACAGATATTGCCGTTTTTTAATTTCACGTATGTTCATAACTACGGCGCCGCATTTAGCTTTTTAGAGAATGCGGGTGGATGGCAGCGTTGGTTCTTTACCACCATTGCTGTCGTCGTTAGCGTGGTTATTCTATGGTGGCTGAAGCAGTCGCCTCGCTCTCAAAAAATGCTGCCGGTAGCCTTTGCCTTTATCTTGGGTGGCGCATTAGGTAACGTTTACGACCGTTTAGTACACGGCTATGTCATCGACTTTCTCGATTTCTACGTAAACAATTACCACTGGCCAGCGTTTAATATTGCCGACAGCGCGATATTTATAGGCGCGGCGTTATTGATTATCGACATGTTTAAAAATGGCGATAAAAAGAGTGAAGCAAACGCTGCAGAGACGCAAGCTCGCTCTGCAGATAATAGCGAAACCATAAAGTAGTATTTGGATAGGTTATGACTGACTCATTATTAATTGGCGCTGACAGCGAAGTGATTCTTCACTTTGATTTGAAGCTTGAAGATGGTTCTGCAGCTGACAGTACACGCGTAAACAACAAACCAGCAAAAATGGTAATGGGCGATGGAAGTCTAACACCGAATTTTGAAGCCTGTTTACTCGGGCTTAAAAAAGGTGACAAGAAAGCCTTTACGCTAGCGGCCAATGACGCGTTTGGCGAACCTAACCCGAACAACATCCATTATATGGATAGAAGTCGCTTTGGCGCTGATTTGAAGATTGAAGAAGGCATGATACTCGCTTTCGCTCAACCAGATGGCTCAGAGATTCCGGGGATCATTCGAAGTGCGGCTGGCGATTCTGTCACGGTAGACTTCAATCACCCGCTAGCAGGCCAAACGGTTATTTTTGATGTTGAGATTATTGATGTTAAACCTGGCGCTTCAGCACAAGGTGGAAACTAGTTATGCAAATACATTTAGCTAACCCTCGCGGGTTTTGTGCAGGCGTAGATAGGGCGATCACTATAGTAGAGCGAGCGCTTGAGATGTTCGAGCCGCCAATATATGTGCGCCACGAAGTGGTTCACAACAAGTTTGTGGTAGACGGACTGCGCGAGCGGGGCGCGCTATTTGTTGACGAGCTACACGAAGTGCCAGACGACAGTATTGTGATTTTTTCAGCGCACGGTGTGTCGCAAGCGGTAAGGAAAGAAGCAGAGAGCCGTGGGTTGAAGGTATTTGACGCAACGTGTCCACTGGTGACAAAAGTGCATATGGAAGTGACGCGCGCTAGCAAAACAGGAACAGAATGCATTTTAATTGGCCACGCGGGGCACCCTGAAGTTGAGGGCACGATGGGCCAATACAGCAATGAAGATGGCGGTATCTATTTAGTTGAGTCTGAAGCAGACGTAGCGACACTTGAGGTCAAAGACCCGTCGAATCTGTATTATTGTAGCCAGACGACATTATCAGTTGACGATACTGCTGATGTCATTGACGCGCTTCGCGCTAAATTCCCTAAAATAAACGGCCCGCGAAAAGACGATATTTGTTATGCCACGCAGAACCGCCAAGATGCCGTGCGAGACTTAGCGCAAGATTGTCAGATATTGCTTGTTGTTGGCGCACAAAACAGTTCAAATTCGAATCGTCTTCGCGAGTTGGCAGAGAAGATTGGCGCTAAAGCCCATTTGATTGCAGACGCTAACTGCATACAAAAAGAATGGCTAGAAGGTGTGGAACACATTGGTGTTACAGCGGGTGCGTCTGCGCCTGAAGTCTTGGTACAGGGCGTTGTTAATAGACTAAAAGAGTGGGGGGCAACCTCAGCCTCAGAGCGCTCTGGAAGAGAAGAGAATGTTGAGTTTGCTGTGCCCAAAGAGCTTAGGGTCAAGCAAGTGGTGTAGCCTTTCATCCTTACCTTGAAATTTAAAAGAACACCGCCCTGCGGTGTTTTTTTATGCTTTTGTCTACTGGAAATTCAGAGGCTTACGGATAGATAATGATACCCAAGCGTTGGTTGCCAACACCCTTAAGGTGCGTCACATTCAATTTTTGATGTGGTACCTATAGGTATGAAAGGCCACGTGTTGATATCTGTTTACCCGCGTTTGCGTTAACTAAGAGCATCTTGGGTATGTATAGATTAAAACCGCGGTGAAGACTCGCACCAGGTTATCTAAGCCAATATGAAAGGATTCTTAAAATTATACGTTTTAATAACCAACGATACCCAGCGTTGTGCGCTTTTGCCTTACTATACTACATTGGTAGTAAAACCATTTGTAATGCTAGGTATATGTCAAAGGTTATGAAAGCTGAAAAGATGGGAATCAAACACGTGAAAGGACACACTAGCCACCACCAAGCTGGTGCTGGTCTGATTGAGATCCTGATCACGCTTTTCATCCTCGCAGTGGGCTTGCTTGGTGTTGCTGCATTACAGTTCACAGGGTCATTTGCGAACAAAGATGCGATAAGTCGAACACAAGCTGAAATGGTAGCTGCACAAGTTGCCGAACGCCTGCGCGCAGCGGCGAGACCGGCCACCGTTGGCGATGGCATGGTGGTGAATAATGCCTACTTTTCCAGCAATAACTACAATTTTTCCACACTCAGCTGTTCAGGGTCTTCACAGCCTTATTACGGCTGTTGTTTGACGAGACCAGCAGGCGTACCTGATTGTGAAGGACAATCCTGTAGCGAAGCACAGATGGCTGCTTATGACGGGTGGGCACTTTCCTGTTCGGCTGTGCAAACGAACCCCCAAACTAAAGTCTCGGTTTCTTGCGCTGATAACAATACGGCGGATATTTACAGCTGCAGTGCAGGTTCGCGTGTAGAAGTTTTACTCACTTGGCCAGTTTCATCATCAGGCAATCAAACGTACACCCTCAACGCGAGGTGTAATCCAAATTCAGGCGACAGCAATGCGTGTGTGTTTAAGGATATCACTTTATGAATATGAGGCAGTTGAGGTTACAGCGCGGTTTCTCGTTAGTTGAACTGATGATCACGCTAACGCTCGGTTTAGTGATTTCCGGTGCAATTATTCAAGTTCTGGTAAGCAGTAGTGTGACAAATCAGCTCAATCAAGCTGTAGCGCAGGTGCAAGAGTCCGGCCGATTTATCATGGGGCGTTTATCCGCTGAATTTTACGAAATAGGTCGCTACGATCAAGTAACAGCAAATATTGATGCGTCGGTTGATGTCGTCGCTGAGGCAGCATATGTAGAAAATCATCCTATCGCTGTAGTGGGCGACTTCGCTACAAACGGCACATTAGGCAGTGTACAGACCACGAGTGGCGGTAGCGATAAACTCGTCGTTAGCCTACTAGCAGATGAAGACTGCACCGGGAATTCACACGGTTATGCCGTGGGTAGCGAGTTTCATGTGGTTAATCATTATTTCGTGACGGGTAGTACGCTCAAGTGTACTGGCTATGATGGCCGTGTGCTGCGTGGTTTAAAAGCACAGACAGTTGCCCCGCTCACCGTGACTTTGCTTGATAACGTTGAAAGTTTTCAAGTGCAATTTGGTGTGTCTGACAGAATTACCAATTCACGAGGACAAGCCATTTCATACGTGACCGCCGATCAAATTGCAGGGCTTAGAGCCTTGAACCAGCAGGTAGTGTCGCTGCGGTGGGCCATTATGCTCAAAAGCTATCAGAATGAAGTCAGGCAGACTCAGGCACAAAAGTATGCACTGCTTAATGAAGCGTCTAAAACCATGGATACGGCACATTATTACCAGGTTTTCTCAAAGACGCTGGCACTTCGTAATATGAAGAATTTTGTCAGGAGTTCGCAATGAAACAACAAGGCTTAGTGATGGTTTTTGCATTGCTAGTATTGCTTTCTATCACTGTTTTAGGTGTGAGTGCAGTGACCAGCAGCTTGTCTCAATCTAAGATGGCGGTATCGATGCAACAAAGTGGTTTAGCGTTTGATGCGGCTGAGGCCGCTATAGCCGGTGTGTTTTTCGAGTCCGAAGATGAGACATTGCTTACAGACCCAACTAAAACAGACCCGTTGTCAGAGGCTCGTCAAGGGAATGTGTTTGACCCTCAGGCTGACACAATGAGCTGTTTTGATGACGGACAGTGGACTGACCGCCATATGACAGAAGGTGGGCTATCTGTGGGTGATAGGCACACCACCGACGGCACTTACCAAAGCGCTGCATCGTCTAAGAGTTGGTCGCGCACTGCGTTTATTCGCGAGCAAGCTTGTCGAGGCTCTAGTAACGTTATCGGTGGGAGTAACGTTAACTGCCATGTTTTTATTATAAGAGGCTGCGGCAAAGTTGCAGGTAAATCCTCAGTTGTCGCTAATAGCTTAGCTGCATCAGTATTTGGCCCTGCTTCACAATAGGTATCAGCATGAAAAAACTTACGTCTTACCTCGCTTCTATTACACTTTTTAGCGCTATAGGTTTTTCCGCTTTTGGTGATGACCTTGATATCTATTTAGGCAACGCAAGCAGTGCAGTCACCTATAACCCTAATGTTCTGTTTATTATGGACTCATCGGGAAGCATGGGGGCTTACGATGATACCAGTCAAACCAGGATGCTTCGCGTGCAAAACGCGCTTAAAGAGGCACTTGGGTCGGCAACAAATATTAATGCTGGCCTGATGCGCTTCTCTGACTATGGTGGCCCTATTTTATATCCTATTCGCAATATTGATGAATCAGTACGGCCTGAAATTATCATTTCAACCAATGACGATGACCACGATGCACATGAAATCGACGGGAGCGTAACGACAGACAGTAACGATCTGGTTTTGAGTAGCGGCACGAGTACGGTCACTTCCGGTCTGCGCTTTACCGATTTAAATATTCCGCAAGGGGCTACGATAGTTAGTGCCAACATTCGATTCACGTCTGAGAGGTTTAATGTTGCAGGTACCTCTTTAGTGATATCGGCTGAAGCTTCAGCAGCAAGCTCGGCGTTTTCTTCGTCAAGCAATAACCTGAGTGACCGAGTTAAGACAGCCGCTAATGTAGAGTGGCTCACTGACAACAGTTTTCCTAGCGCGGGTGAAGTGATAACGACACCAGATATAAGCGCCGTCATCCAAGAAGTCGTCGATTTATCAGCCTGGTGTGGTGGAAAAGACTTAAATATTTTAATAGAAGGTACAAGTTCAGATACAGCAAGTGCACGAGAGGCCCGTGCGAGTGATGCAGGGCAAAGTGGCGCTCCACAATTAGTCGTTTCTTACGACGATTCTACCGCTACAGGCTGTATCCAAGGGGAAGCCATATACCAAGTTGCGAGTTCAAGAGACAATTCAGAAGAAAATGTGAATGGGTACCCCAATACTGGAAATGAGCTGACGTTTAACTCTTCCTACAACGATTATATTGGTGTTCGGTTCAGGAACGTAAATATCCCACAAGGTGCTGAAATCACAGAAGCTTACTTGGAATTTACTGCTTACAGTACAAGAACAAGTGGAAATCCAAGCATGCGAATTCGTGGCGTTGCAGATAACGATGCTTCTGATTTCCACCCTGAACGCCGCTACCGGTTAAGAGATTTGCCAAAAACCTCAGGCATAACCTGGTCAATGCCCGACTTCTATAGCAACAATGATTATCGAACACCGAATATCAGCAGCATTGTCAAACAAATTGTTGATCGCTCGGGTTGGATATCCGGCAATGACATGGCCTTCGTTCTTGATAATTTCGTTTCTTATCGGGGCGCACATACCTACAACAACTGGCCCTCACGAGCACCTAAACTTATTGTGAAGTTTAATGGTTCCGCCACGCCAGGCTCATCAGCATCAGTGCGCGAGCACCTTATGAGCAAAATAGATGAATTGAGTGCTAACGGGTTCACTCCGATTGTTGACACGCTCTTGGAAGCGACAAATTATTATGGGGGCTTAAATGTCGATTATGGGCGCAAACGAGGCGAAAGCGACGTCAATAGTTCAGTAAGACGGAGCACACGAGTGAGTCATCGTAGTTCTTATTTAGGGGCTGATTCGATTCTCCCTGCAGGATGTTCTGAGGATAACTTATCTGACAGCGATTGCATTAACGAACAGATCCCTACGCCTGCTACCTATATTTCACCGGTATCAGATTTGCAGTGTCAGACCAATAACCACATTGTGCTGCTATCTGACGGTGAAGCAAACAACAACCACAGCGTCTCTAAAATTCAAACATTGCTTGGTAAAAACTGCACGGGGAGTGGCGGTGAAAAATGTGGTTTGGATTTGGTCAAAAATATCAGTGACTCCTCAACATCTGTAATTGGACCAAGGGTAATCACGCACACCATCGGCTTTGCTGCAAACAATACAGCAAACAATTTCCTCAATCAGCTCGCGTTGCAAAGCGGAGGTGGTTTTTATCAAGCTGATAACAGTACTGACCTGCTGGAAGCATTTAACACTATACTTCGCTCGGTTAAAGATGTGAATGCAACCTTTGTTTCTCCTGGTGTGGCGGTGAATCAACTTAACCGTCTTACTCACCGAGATGAGCTTTATTTTGCACTGTTTAAGCCTAGCGAAGGTGCCATGTGGCCAGGAAACTTAAAGCGCTATCGCTTGAGTGGCGATAAAATTTTAGATAAAAATAGTCTAAATGCTGTGGATAACGTGACGGGTTTTTTTGCTGAAACTGCTCACAGCTACTGGTCAACGCTTGCTGATGGTAGTGAAGTTAGCAAGGGCGGAGCGGCTAGCCGTTTAGGCGCAAATCGTAACATCTATGTGTTCGACGCTGCAGGCTCAATTGTTAATGAAGCTAACCGGCTTCATGAGGATAATTCCACTATTACAAAGGCAGACCTTGCCATTCAAAGTGAAACAGATGCTGACGCATTAAGGGATGCGATTTTAAAGTGGGCAAGAGGTTTGGATGTAAAAGACAGTAATGGTGACGGCAGTACTAGCGACTATCGCCCACAAATGGGCGACCCTATCCATTCCCAACCCATTATTGTTAACTATGGGACTAACGACTCGGCCATCTTTGTCGCCACTAATCAGGGTATGTTGCATTCTTTCGACACGGTAACGGGAGAAGAGAACTTCGCCATAATGCCCAAAGCGTTGCTTCAAAACCTACATCACTTTTATAAAGATACACCGTCGTTAAGCCACGAGTATGGCCTCGATGGCGATATGATTTTAAGAAACGTTGAAGATAAGAAGTACCTTTACGTAGGCATGCGAAGGGGGGGGCGTAACTATTACGTTTTTGATGTTACCCAGAAAGACGCGCCAAAACTAAAATTTGAGATTAAAGGTGGTGAAGGTAACGTGACCAAGTTGGGACAAACATGGTCAAGGCCTACGATCACTAAAATTAATATGGGTGGTCAGGTTAAAAACGTCATGATTGTTGGTGGTGGTTATGATGACGCCCAAGATGATCGCGCGATAAGAGCGAATGATGTCGTTGGCAATGCGGTATTTATTTTTGATGCAGATACAGGAAGCCTTCTTTGGCATGCAAGCAACGAAAATGCGGATCTAAACCTTACAAATATGACGTACAGTGTTCCAGGCCGTATCTCAGTAATTGACAGGGATAACGATGGGTTTGCTGATCATATGTACGTTGCTGATACTGGCGGGCAGCTATTTAGACTTGATATTTACAACGGCGAATCTGGAGCTGACTTGATTAAAGGGGCGCGTCTTGCTGATTTTGGTGGGGATACCGCCGAGACCAATCGTCGTTTTTATTACGGCCCAGATGTGACCGAAATTGCTCTAGGTAGTGAATTGTATTACGGCGTCGCGCTCGGAAGCGGTTGGCGAGCGTCACCGCTAGATACGGTGGTTGAAGATAATTTTTATATGCTAAAAGATAGCGGCGTATTTAATCGCGACACGAATGGCAAATATACCTATATGGATACGGTATACGAAAGCGATATGTACAACGCGTCAAGTCACGCACTCACCAGTAGTGATGAAAATGAGCGTGAACTCGCATCTCAAGAATTTGCCAACAAAGATGGATGGTATTTGAATTTAACCATTAACGGCGAGAAAGTTTTGTCTTCTCCGCTAATCATAGATTACAAAGTTTTCTTTACGACTTACGTGCCGGCAGTAAGCAGCACGAGCTCATGTGCGCCGCCTACTGGAAACAGCCGTGCTTATCTCGTCAATATGTTCAACGCAAACGCGGTAACGGATGTTAATAACGACGGCGAAGTGAATGCGTTAGACCGTGCGGCAGACTTAAAGCAAACGGGGATTGCGCCTGAGACGAAGATTCTTATCGAAGACATTGTCAGCCCAGTCGTGTGTCTGGGTACGGAATGCGTTTCCGCGGTTATAGACGTTGACGAAGACGGAAATGAGCAGGCGTGTACAAATGCTTTTGAGTGTTTAGCTGAAAATATTTATGGGCGCTTTGAACGCGTACAGCGTGGAAGTTGGCATTCGGAAACAGAAAGAGAATAATGATGAATATAAGAGCATCCCAACAAGGCTTTTCACTAATTGAACTTATGATTGTCGTTGCGATTGTTGGCATCATCGCTGCAGTTGCTTATCCCTCATACCAGGGCGTTATTGCCGACGGATACCGTGGCACGGGTCAGGCCGATTTATTGGGGCTTGCGTCTGCCATGGAACGCCACCATAGCGGCTCTTTTAGCTACGAGGGAGCCGGCACTGGCGGCGCGAATACGGGGGCGCCGGCCATTTTTTCGCCTTATTCTCCCTCCTCCGAGCCAGAAGCCAATAAACGTTATACACTTTCTATCGTTGCTGCTAATGCGACGGGCTTTGAGCTAAAAGCGACGCCCGTCTCTAGTACAGGGCAGGCCGCAGATGGAGCGCTGTATTACTTCAGTGATGGCAGAAAGGGCTGGGATAAAAATAATAATGGTAGCCTCGAATCTAGTGAATATTGTTGGTCTTGCTAAGCACAGTAGAGCATGTCAGAAAGCCTGGCTTGCTGCCCTCTCAACGTCTAAGTAATAACCATTTATTACACCTTTTGAGGAAAGGTATTAGGGAGAAGTCGAGACGAGGATAGGGAGACCAAATACAGCAATATCACTCCAGTTTTGGTCTATATCGTCGCTAGCGTTATCCATACGCGCTGAATTAATCACTGCTGTCTGATTGACTTGGGTATCAAGAATTGTTTGCCAAAGCACGCGGGAACTTATTTGGCTGCTCAAAAGATAGGCACTCGTACTCATAAAAAGCAATAACGTCATCATCACTTCAACAAGTATTCCACCTCGACTATCACGACGATTGAAACGCCATTGTTTGATGGGTGAATGGGTACGAGGGCAGAGACTTATGTTGCTATCACAGGTCTCTGTTTTATAGATCGTCATACGCGGTTCCTGGAATCGGCATTATTTTAGCTAACGGAGTACTCGCTTGTAGGGTCTGAAGTAGTGGCGTCGAAAGGACTATTGCACCATTTATCTGCTCAGTAATAGGAGTATTGGCTACGTAAGTCCCCGTTATAGAGGCAGAGCTAGCCACCTTTAACGTAAACGAATTATGTGAAGTTGAAAGCATGACAATCAGGCCGTAAACATGCGTGTTTGCCTGAAGTGTTAAATTTCCATTTACAACAACCAGTAATATAGGGTTTGAACCAGAGTGATGAGCAAGAGCGTTACTGTTCAAAATACAGTTGCCCGTTATCCAATATACGTTCGCTGGCAACATATTATGGCATTGAGTCAGGCTCTCGCTTTCTGCAAAAAAGCTAGCGCTCAGTGACGATATATCACGGTTGAATAACCAGTTTGTTACTTGGTTGTCCCATGAAAGGTGCTGTAAGGGGGTAGGCAGCCTTAAAAGGGAAGGGTAGCGAAGAAAGTGAGTTGTATACGCCGAGTTGTCACTGTCGTGAGATACTTTTACCTTAAAGTGGGTAAGGGGTTGACCCTCTGTACCTTCCAACGCGCTCGCTTCAATCGTTGTAGACAAGTAGTCTACATCTGTTGTGTTCAATGCATTTGTAACGCTTTGCGAGCGTAGCGCACCCGCCACATTTTTAAGGTGCTGTTTTAGTGAAACCTTGGAACTTTCGCTATCCCGCCTTACTTTCTCATGTGTGTAAAACTGCTGGACGCTTTGTGTCGTAGTTATGGTAGCAAACGTGACAACGCTAAGAATAATAGCTACAACCGCAAGCATCGCCATTCCACTCTGCAGTTTTACCCTATCAATTAAGCACAGGCTACTAAGTCTAATGTGGTCAAAAGCTTCTCTTTTCTTAACCTTCATTAGAAACCTCTACGACAAAGCTTTCGTGACTTTGTATATTCGTATCGATGGCACTTTGGAGCGTTATTTGTATTTCATAGGCCGCTCCCCAACTGCTTTGTTGTATGCGGTTTACACTGAATAGGGTTACCAAGACCGTATCTGTATCGGTCAAATCAAACCATCCACCTTGTTCACATGTCTTTCCATTCACTCGATACTCTATCGCTTTGTTGTGTAATCGGTAGCCAAACAACTCACCTTGGGGCTGTGAGATTACGCCGTTTTTATTTTTGTCGTAAGAAAAGGTGATGCAGCTATTTGGCGACTCAGTTGGATGTTGGCCGAGAGTGACATTTACAACACCCATATTGCCGCTGGACAACGCTAAAAAAGACGAAAGGACATTTGGGGTTTGAACGAAACCTGCTCTGCTTAGGTGTTGAGAAATAGTGCTTTTTAACGCGCGCATGTCTTCTTCCACGCTAGTGGCATGCTGCAACGAAGAGAGCGAGATATGAGAGCGGGCTGAATAGGAAGCAACAATTGAAACAAGTAAGCCTGATAGCGCACACGCAACCATAAGCTCTGTGATGCTGAAACCCATGACGCTGCGAGCGGTGTTGCCGTAAGAGGATGCGATTCGAAAACTTAGCATAGTGCTATGCCCGCAAAATGCTGATCGCTGCATAGCCTGACTCGACCTAAAGAATTAAAGGTTAGCTTTGCATTAAAGCGCTCACTGGAAAGGTTAAATGTTGTACTGCTGCCAAAGTTAAGCGTTCCATACTGATTGAAGGCCACAACTTTGTCAGTGTTATCTGGTGTGCTGAGTTTGGTATTCCACCTAGTGGGAAGCTCCCAAAATGAAGCCTCATTTAATGCGCAGGTTTGAAAGGTTGCACAGCTGCAGTTTTCTTCTCGGCTTATCAAGAGACAATTATCACTTTCTATTTTCGCTATCAAAAAGAAGGTTTCTTTTTGGGCGAGTGCCTGTATACGGGTCTGTTTTGCGAGTTCAGCGACGCGCGTGGCGAAATGTTTGAATGCATTTTTTTCTTGCCATTGTTGAAAAGACGGGGCAGCAAGTAACGACAGAATGCTCAAAACGAGTAAGGAGACAATAAGCTCAAATAGGGTTACCCCCGCTATCGTACTAGGCACCTTTTTAGTGATTTCGCCTTTGCGTAGTATTTGAAAAGCCATGCGCAAGTCCAGTTAAAGCTACCGATGAAAATTGATAGGCTTAATGTACTGAATAAACTGATGAGAGGAAGCTGTACCATGGAAGGGAAATGCAAAACGAATGAAAACGTTGCAAAATCCACCGGTTTTACCCTTGTGGAACTACTAATAACCGTGTCTATTATCGGAATACTTAGTCTTGCTACGGCAACTGCTATAAACACGACTCGGCAGTTCATTGAGATAAACAAAGTGAAAGCTTACCTATTGACAATTCAAGCGATCCAGTCAAAAACGTGGCTTGAAACAGGGCAGTACCTTTCTTTGAATGCATTACCCGGCGCTGATATACAAAACGTGAGTGTTTCGCAGTCAACTAGCCAAAGTGGAGGTTATGAAATTGTCGCTACACGCCTATCATCAAGGGCAGGCGATAGTTGCCGAAGTATAAGCATTAGTGAAACCACGCTCGCGCCCAAAGAATGCTGGTGAGAAAAAGCGCTAGTCCGCATAGACTAACTGCACGTCAGCGCGTTACCTGCAAGGTCTTCTTTCGTTCCATCGCCATCACTGTCAACGGCAACTGATATTCGTCCATAGAGGGACAGCAAAAGAGCCGACGCATAGTCGGTATCGCCATCATTAGGGCATAAGGTGATCGTAGCGGCATTGTTGATACCGCCTTGTTCATTAAATATCAGGCTTCCGTTAATGCCGTAAATAGTATTGGAGCTGTTTAGGGGATCGCTAGCAACGATCAATGTTTCGCTGTTGTCTCGAGTCCCGTTGCCATTAGCGTCAATAAACGCCATTTTGGCATCTCTCCAGTTGTTCGTGCATGCGGTGTAGTTATTTGTTGGGCACAACACCACATTAGTCTGTTCATCCACAGCCGTGAATCGCGCTCGCTGTGCAACGGCGCTTAAGTTGTTTAAGTCAGCCGTTATCCTATTTTTGATAAGAATATTTTGAATGCCAGGCGCAACGGTAGTTAAAATTATGGCGAGAATGGCCACGGCAACAAGCATTTCTAACAGAGTAAGTCCCGCTTGCTTAGCGCTTACCATAGGTTGCTTTTTTTGCTTAATTTTTATCATGTAAAAACGCTATTTTCCAATGTGCTAACTATCAACCGTACTACCTTTCATTTTTCTTTCCATAAATAAAATAATGGTTTTATCTCATCCAACGCCGTGTAACAGCAAAGATAGAAAGATAGCGCCACTGCGGACACTGTATCGCGTCGTGTTTCTATCTTCAATGTAATGAAATCGAAAGATAATGATACGTTACTCTTCTTTATTTTAGGGTAAACTAAAAAACAACGGTAAAGGTATGTATTACTGTGTTATCGCATCGTCAACCATACGCCCTATGGTTGATAGCGCATCAAGTAATACACCTACGCTGCAACATAATAAAATAGTGATGACGTGGCCTGTTTAACGTTATGTGGGTCAACATCTTCCTAGTAGAGACGATGATAACACTAACATCTAAAGTGATATTGTCGTAGAATCAAACTCCAGGACGCCTCAAAAATACGTGGATATTATAATGCAAAAACAAGCAGTTATTGATGAAATGAAAGTGCTGCCTGAAATTGACGTGGAATATGAAGTCGCACGTCGAGTCTCTTTTATAAAAAAGCAGTTGCTTACTTCAGGTCTGAATTCTCTAGTTCTTGGTATCAGCGGTGGAATTGATTCCTGCACATTGGGCCGACTTGCTCAATTAGCCGTTAATGAATTAAACGAAGAGCATCATGAAACCTATCAATTCATTGCCGTTCGCTTGCCTTACGATACGCAAGCTGACGAAGAAGATGCACAGAAATCTATCGACTTTATTCAGCCCACTCACTCCATTGCGGTGAATGTAAAGCCCGGTGCCGATGCAATTCATGCGTCAACGTTGCAAGCGCTATCCAATGTGAACCTACTTCCTGCAAGTGAAGCGAAGCAAGATTTTGTCAAAGGAAATGTTAAAGCGCGTACGCGTATGGTTATACAGTATGAAATTGCCGGTATGGTTGACGGCTTGGTATTAGGTACCGACCACTCTGCTGAAAATATTACAGGGTTTTATACCAAATACGGTGATGGTGCATGTGATTTGGCTCCATTGTTTGGCTTGAGCAAGCGCCAAGTACGTGCAGTTGCAGCCCATTTAGGTGCACCTCACAACGTTATTACCAAAGCCCCCACTGCGGATTTGGAGAGTCTTTCCCCGCAGAAGGCGGACGAACAGGCGCTGGGGATGTCTTACGATCAAATCGATGACTTTTTGGAAGGTAAGCCTGTTTCTGCAGAAGTGGAAGAGAAATTGCTCTATATTTATGAGCGCACACAACATAAACGTGTGCCAATTCCAACAATTTACGATGAGTTGTAGTCATGAAAAAGATTGAAGCTATCATTAAACCGTTCAAGATGGACGATGTTAGGGAAGCGCTAGCTGAAGTGGGTATCGCAGGGATGACTGTATCTGAGGTAAAGGGGTTTGGCCGTCAAAAAGGTCATACTGAACTTTATCGCGGTGCAGAGTACCAGGTTGACTTCCTACCTAAGATAAAAATTGAGCTTGTGCTTGAAGATGAGAGAGTTGAACAAGCCGTTGAAGCTATTCAGTCTTCGGCAAAAACGGGCAAAATTGGCGATGGTAAAATATTCGTTTACAGCGTAGAGCAAGCCGTGCGTATTCGTACTGGTGAGCAAAACGAAGACGCGATTTAACTTAGTCTACGCTTTTGACATATGAAAAAGGGAGCCAATGGCTCCCTTTTCGTCTAAACACTTTGTGTTAATTGCTTAGCACAAAAACAGCGTGGTTTAGTGGTCGTGTCCACAACCGCCTTCACTATGAACATGGCCATGTTCTAGTTCTTCCTGGGTGGCTTCACGCACATCAACAACCGATACATCGAACGTAAGCGGAATGCCCGCGAGCGGGTGGTTTCCGTCTACAACGACTTCTTCATCAGTAGTTTCGATAATAATGACCGACTGCTCGCCTTGTGGCGTAGTTGCGCGGAAAGACATACCCACTTCAACATCCATTCCTTCAAACATCGAGCGAGGAACGGTTTGTACCAGCTCATCAGCTCGCTCACCGTAGGCTTTTTCTGGCGATACAGACACATTGAAACTATCGTCTTTCGTTTTGCCAATAAGTGCATCTTCGAGGCCTTCAATTAAAAAGCGGCGGCCTAACAAAACCACTAGCGGCGATTTCCCTTCTGAAGAGTCTAGCGTTGTGCCGTCTTCGGTTGATACGGTGTAGTGTAGCGTTACAACGCTGTCAGAAGTAATTGTCATAACAAATCCTATCTTGGCCCTACTGTTAAACTGATTTCAAAAAATAGGGCATTAAATGAAATGCGGCAAGATTGCTGCTTAGCGACGTTTTTTTACAATATTGCTGGCTTGTTGCTCAATACTGTACGGCAAGCTATTAGGGTAACAGGTAATAGCGCTATGATCAGCCAGTCTGTGTAAATCTTCGGAAGTCGTGTCATTATTAAGCACAGCGATAAACCACGTTTCGCTCTCAAGTGCGGCGACTTTCAGTATTTTACCTGCTACTCGCCAGTTATCCCCTAGCTGTTTTTCAAGGCTGTCTCCCGGCTTCACGTCAACCTTTCCTTCGAGCTTGAAACTATAGGCCGCACGCTTGTTTTTCCCCAAAAAGCGTGTTCGAGCGACGACTTCTTGGCCCATATAACAGCCCTTGTCAAAATCAATACCGTTTAGGGCCTGCACATTTATCATTTGAGGAACGTATTCACCTATTGCTTCATTATCTAGCATGGCATGCACGCTTTCAATTTGAATTGCGTCAAACACAGGCTGGGAATAACGGGGGATTGACAGGGACCGCACGAGCTCTTCAAATTGCTGATGAGCATCTTTACCTAGGAGTAATAAAAAACCTTCACGACTTGTGTTGGCTGAAAAGATAACGCCATGGTCACTCGCTACTTTTTGAAGCGTATTGCTCTCACTTTGAGAGGATTCAAATAACCTGTCCAATTCCACTTTCGCGAAATGTTCTTCAAGCATAGTTTGAAAATGACGGTTTTTTGCTGCATTAGAAGAGACAAAGTACCCGTGATAAGACGTCGTTTCGTCGACTATATCGACTTTAGAAAACACACCGTATTTATTAAGTTGCGCGAGAGAATGGTGACCCGCATCGGCATTGGTTATCAGCAACAGCTTGTTTGAATGACGGGTAACATAACCGGTTGCCCACGTTTTACCTTTATTGTCACAATGTGCAAAGTGTCTCGCGGTCATGTCATCAAGTTTGTTGATATTGACTGTGATTTGACCGTGAAGGTAAGTGTCGGCTTGCTCACCTTCTAGAGAAATTATCATGGTGTTGGAAAGCGCAACAACAAAATCACTCGGCAGGTCGTTTAAAGATGCGATAGAGGTCATATTTATCACTTGTTAAATTCTGTCTATGTACTCAAAGTATGGCATAACCATTATTATTCAAGGGTGAAGCTTACTATTGTGTGTAGATTAAGTTCTATTTAGTTTCATCATCAGACCAAAAGAGCAGTGATCCCCACACTCGCACCATGGTATTATTGTCTTTACATAATAAGTGGTAAGGATGACAGATGTTTGAACCAAAAAGATTAGCGAGATTAAAATGGGCTTGCCGTCGGGGTATGCTGGAATTAGATGTACTGCTGCTACCTTTCGTAGAAGAGGCGTTTGATTCTCTGAGCTACGAGGAACAAGAAACATTTGAGCGGTTACTTACCAGTGATGACCCTGACTTGTTTGCGTGGATCATGGGGCACCAAAAATGTGAAGACCCTGAGTTGGCTGCCATGGTAGCGACCATCGTAAATCGTGTTAAAGTATAGAATCACCGTTTCCTGCAGCAAATACAGACCCGTAATGGGGGAGGCGTGCCTGGTACTTTGCTTTTATGCAGTGCTATGGAGTCTTCCCTTTAACGTCTTGACATGGATTAATTATCCCGCCACGTTAGCCTTTGCCGCGTTAGCAACGCTAACTTGGTTTTTATGGCGCTTTTTTACAAGGTCTGGTCGCGATGGAGGGCCAATTCAATACGTTCTCTCCCTCTCGAGCGATGGTATTGTTCGGGTCATTGACGATGGAAAAACAATCTTGCCAAGCGCCGCTCACCGAACCCTATATGAAGCAAAAACGGCGGGTACAGCCATGAAAATCCATCACAGCTCACAGCTTTTTACTTGGGGGCTTTGTATCAAAGTACTTCGTCACAAGCGTAAATGGTTTGAAAAAGACTACTGCCATCTGGGTTGGATCTTAAAAGGTGAATGCTGCGAAGCAGACTATCGGCGCTTAGCAAGAGCGATTATTTTTGCTAGAAGAGCAACGAATTCAAGGAATTAATAGATGTTTCGTGAGTATACAAAAGCGTTATTCAAGCGCGTGGATGCACGACAGTTAATGCAATTTAAGCCGCCTACATTGCCGCAACGCATCTACACAAAGACACTCAATATCGACAACGCGCACTACTGCTCGTTTTGCCACGAAGTGGACTGGCCGGTGAGTGCGCATCCGCATCCTCTGTATCTGCAAATGTTATCACTCCCTTTGCAGATGCAATGTCTACTAGATAAAAAAAGTCCATTCCCTTTACTAGGCCTTATTCATGCGGCAAATAAAGTGTCGGTCATTGAACATTTCGATTTAAGCGAACCTTTTGAATGTCGTGTGCGTTTTAACGATGTACGTCCTCACAGCCGCGGGTGGGAAGTGGATGTCATGCTAGAGGCGCGTCAGTCTGGACAACTTGTTTATCGAGCCATAAGCAGCTATTTGGTCATCATAAAAGCAGTCCATGTAGCGCCTTATACCGCCAAAAAGGAAATCCATGAAGACTGTGATACCCAAGATAGGGAACTTATCGCTGAGCTCATTGCGCACGCAAATACGGGTCGTCGCTACGCGAAATTGTCCGGCGATTACAACCCTATTCATCTGTCGAGTATTTCAGCAAGAGCTTTCGGGTTTAAAAAGCCTATAGCCCATGGTATGTGGACACTATCACGGGCAGTGTCTGCGTTTGTCAGTCATCAAGAACATGCCGAGTTACTCGTGGTAAAAGAGGTGAATTGTCGCTTTAAAAAGCCTGTTTTTTTACCTAACGAAATTCATATTCACCAGCATTGCAAAACACCAACTCATGCATCCATCGATGTCACAGACAGTGCTGATATTTCCCTGCATTTGTCAGCAAACGTGGTATTTAGTGCCAAGCTTTAAATGACAGTCATACGCTGCGAAGTGGCTAGCGCCATGTATTGCGTAGGGTGAGGCGAAGCATTATCTATGCAGATTCGCATTAATCAACCTCTTGTAAAGCAAGGGAGAGTCTTTTACGAAGGGGGCTGACCCATTGGGTTTACATTTAAAAAGAGAGCATGATTTCATGCTCTCTTTTTTCAAGAATTTACATTTATCCAGGGGCCAAGCTGAATGAAAGTTCCCGAGGATAAATCAATGGGGGCAGCTTTCAAATCATGTAACTGTCAAATCATATTACTGGGCATCGTAAAAGCTATCTTGGGTTATTAATGAACCCACGTCACTTCCTGAAAGCGACTTTCTTGGCGTAAGTATCGTCGGCTTGGGATCATCAAGTTGCTCAGGGTGGTCTAGATTAAAGTGTAGTCCACGACTCTCTTTTCTTTCCATTGCGCAACGCACGATAAGTTCCGCCACAGTAACGAGATTACGCAATTCCAATAAGTTATTGCTCACTCTAAAGTGTGAATAATATTCGGTGATCTCTTGCTCTAACAGCTTAATACGTCGCATGGCCCGCTCAAGGCGTTTGTCAGTACGAACAATACCGACGTAATCCCACATGAATAATCTGAGTTCGTGCCAGTTATGCTGTATGATCACTTCTTCATCAGAGTTAGATACCTGACTTTCATCCCATGGAGCGATGGATTCTTTACAGTCGGCACTCGGAAGTTTCTTAAGAATATCTTCAGCGGCAGCACTTGCAAAAACCACACATTCTAATAGTGAGTTAGATGCCATGCGGTTTGCACCGTGAAGGCCCGTGTAAGCGACTTCACCAATTGCATAAACATTATTTAAATCTGTTTTTGCATTAAAGTCGGTAATAACACCTCCGCAGCTATAGTGAGCGGCAGGAACAACGGGAATGGGTTCACGAGTAATATCAATACCCAATGACCGGCATTTACGATATATGTTGGGAAAATGCTTAACGATAAAATCCGCCGGCTTATGGCTGATATCAAGATACATGCAATCGGCACCGAGTCGCTTCATCTCGAAGTCGATTGCCCGGGCCACGACATCGCGAGGCGCAAGGTCGCCACGCTCATCAAATTTATGCATGAAGCGCGTGCCATCCGCATGACAAAGATTCGCGCCCTCACCACGCAGCGCTTCAGTAATCAAAAAGTTACGCGCTTGGGGATGATATAGGCAAGTGGGATGGAATTGGTTGAATTCCATATTTGCTACGCGACAGCCTGCACGCCACGCCATTGCAATGCCATCACCGCTGGACACATCTGGGTTAGACGTATATTGATATACTTTACTGCCGCCGCCCGTTGCTAAGGCAACAAACGGTGCGCGAATAACCTCAACATGCTCTTGTTGTCTGTTCCAGACGTATGCGCCCACAACACTGTTTTTCTCTTCTCTAGATGGAATAAGATCAATTGCATTGTACCGTTCAAACACATGAATATTTGGATGGGTTGATACGGCATCGTTGAGGGTGATTTGAAGTGCTTCACCGGTGGCATCAGCAGCATGAAGAATGCGTCGATGGCTATGTCCGCCTTCACGGGTTAAGTGAAAGCGCTCTTCACCTGATTCACTTTTTTCTGTATCGAACGGTACGCCGTAACCGATTAGCCATTCTAGAGATGACTTGGCCCGCTCTGCGGTAAATCTCACCGCTGGCTCCTCGCATAGTCCTGCACCGGCCGCTAAAGTGTCAGTGACATGAGCATCAATCGAGTCTTGCTCATCAAATACCGCCGCAATACCACCTTGGGCATAACGAGTAGAGCCTTCGTTTCTATCACTCTTACTAAGCACGATAACCTGACAATGGTCGGCAAGCTTGAGTGCAAGGCTTAATCCTGCCGCGCCGCTCCCAATAATCAATACGTCACAACGATGTTCAATTGCATTTGATGTGGAAGTTAGTGAAGACGATACAGATTTCATGTATTTTTATATCAATCCAAACGAGCAAAGGTTCGGCAAGTCTAAAGGATGAATAGCAAAACACAATCATTCTTGGCCTCCGTCTTAAGCATTTTTTCAAATATTTAATGCTTTTATCGAACTTTTGAGAAAAGAACGCGTCTACACACGTGCTTGTTAGAGCTATTGTGTAGTTGAAGTAGGGAGTAACGGCTCGAATGAGCGAGCAGATAACCGACCAGCAGCTGGTCGAAAAAGTACAGCGTGGCGATAAAAATGCGTTTAATTTGTTGGTAACTCGTTACCAGCACAAAGTGATGCATCTCGTTTCTCGTTATGTAAAAAACACCGGTGACGTAGCTGATGTAACGCAAGAGGCGTTTATCAAAGCATATCGTGCCTTACCTAATTTTCGTGGCGACAGTGCATTTTACACCTGGCTTTATCGCATTGCGGTAAATAGCGCCAAGAACTATCTTGTGTCTCAAGGTCGTAAGCCACCGGCTAGCGACGTCGATGCTGATGAAGCTGATTTTTATGAAGGCAGCGACGCTCTTAAAGAGCAGTCAACGCCAGAGAGAAGTTTGCTCTCTGAAGAATTAGAAGAAACACTTTTTAAAGTCGTAGAGAAGCTGCCCGACGATTTGCGTATGGCTATAACGCTCCGCGAAATTGAAGGGTTGAGCTATGAAGAAATTGCGAGCGTAATGTCGTGCCCAGTTGGCACCGTGAGATCTCGCATTTTCAGGGCGCGGGAAGCGATAGATAAAGTTATTCAGCCGTTGTTAGAAAATTAATGAAAAAGAAAATCAAAAAAAGATGAACTTTCTTTTTTACAAGATGACTAACAGCTGTGTTAGGGTAGTTAATGATCACATTGATCTGGAAATGAATATATGACGCAACAGCAAGAAAAATTGTCCGCATTCATGGATGGTGAGATAGAAGGCAATGATATCATCGATGCAATTAAGCACGATGAGGCCCTTCAGGCCAAATGGAAACGATACCATGTATATCGCGGTGCAATGCGCAAAGAAGTGAGCGTTGCTCCACAGCTAGATATCACAGCAAGCGTAGCAGCGGCACTCGAAAGCGAGCCCGCGATAGTGGCGCCTAAACGCTCACGTTGGTCTTCAATTCCATTGATTGGAAACGTGGTGCCTTTTGCGAAGCAATCTGGCCAGTTTGCGGTTGCAGCTTCAGTGGCCGTTGCCGTTATCTTCGGTGTTCAGTACACGAATCAAGACTCGCCGGCAGAACCCTTCATGACAGCGCCGACAATCGCTCCTCAAGGGGGATTAGCGCCAGTGAGTTTGGAACAAACTCGAATGTTACCGCGTAATGACATGAATGAAGTGCTGGAGAAAAAGCGCAAGATAAATGCGCTTATTGCGGACCATGAGCAGCAAATTAAGCTCAAGCAGGCACAAGAAGAAGAGAGTGAAACTAGCGAACAGCAGCGTCCATAGCGCGAGTTCTTGAAGAAGTAATGCATCAATGAGTTTGATGCATTGGTCTTATGCCCAACAAGTGAGTGAACAACGCGTGGAAACACGCGTTTGTTAACGCTTCACAAATAAGGGATAGGGTTTCATATTTTTATCATACCAGCATATACTGCTGGTATTTTTGTTTTAAGGCGGGAAAAATGCGCTGTCGTTCTTTTGTTGCACTTTTTTTCATTTCGGGCACGGTTATTCAACCTGCGTTAGCCCAGTTGACCCCTTCCACCCTAGGATTGCAAATATCGGCTTCCCCTGCTCAATCTTCGACAACGGACTTGGGCGGTCAGGACGCGAACAAAGAAGGCTCTCAACGGGATAGGGAAGAGCAGACACGCAACGAACGCCAACGTGATGAACAAAGTGATGCGCGTCAGCGAGCAGAAATGCCACAATCGGCAAGTCAATGGCTCGCTGAATTACAAAACATTATTACCAATGCCAATTTTCAGGTGTCATTTGTTCAAACTGTTGCAGGCAAGGAAACTATTCCCTATCTGTGGCGTCACGGTATAATGGATGACGGTTCCGAGTTGGAACAACTGAATCTGCAAAATGGTCCTGGCCGAGAGTTAATTCGCGTCAACGACGTGGTGAGCGTATTTGAACCAGATGTTCAACCCTACAGCTTGCGTTCAAAACATATAAACGGACCTATTCCTAGCGCACTTCTTTACCACCCCGAGCAGCTTATAGAGGGCTATGAATTTGTGGCGGTGGGAAGAGCGAGGGTAGCAGGTCGCTCTGCTCAGCAAATTCGCATCGTCAGTCGAGACAACACGCGCTTCGGCTACCAACTTTGGTTAGACGAATCTTCAGGCATGCTGTTAAAGTTAAATATGCTTGACCTACAAGGTGGGCTTCTTGAGCAGATTCAAGTGACGGCATTCGCGATATCACAGTCGCCAGCCGAGTACTTTTCACGAATTAATTCTGCATCTTTGCCCCCGCCTATGGCCTTGAGCAACGCGCCAGCGCGCGCGCACAACTGGGATGTAACTTATCTGCCAACGGGCATGAGAGAAATCAAGCAAGATACAAGACGACTGGCATTAACAGGGCAAGTCGTTGAGTATAAACTTTTCTCAGATGGACTCGTCGCTGTCTCTGTGTATGTTCAGCCAGCAGACGATGCGCTAGGCGAGACGTTAGCGCTGCGCAATGAAGTGAGTACCTTTTTAACGCTGACAGATGGCAGTGCGCAAGTTACCGTCGTTGGTGAAATACCACTACAAACCGCTAACGCAATAGCCAACTCATTAAGGCCAGTAAACAATTAGTAACGACAGAAATGATTAAAGAGACAGCATGGGTGATTGCGGTTGAGGGAGATAGCGTTACCGTTGAAGCCGCAATCAAATCAACGTGTAATGCGTGTGAAGCGCAGAGTGATTGTGGCACAGGCGTGATCTCTCGAGCCATTGCGCCCAAAACTCAGCAGTTGACGTTAAGAACCCCAATGACCGTTAAGGTGGGACAAAAGGTTATTGTAGGGATTCCGGAGGCGGGGGTTTTAAGTGCGTCAGCCTGGTTATACCTATTACCTTTGCTTACTTTTATTGGGGCATATTCGGCGTTTATGGCAGCGCTGGAAAGCGGTGGCATCGTTCATGAACTATGGGCAACTGTTCCCAGCGCCATGGTTACTTACCTTGTCTACAGACTCATTGCGTACAAGTTACGTCGAGTCGAAAGTGCAAAGTATCGTCCGGTCTTGCTAGGCGCAAGTGATGATAAACAATAAACGGGTTTCATCACTTGATGAGTAGATGGCGCGGAGGCGTTGTGACTGCCAGCGAGCTTCGATTATAGGAGTTAAATAGCGCGGTCTAATGTGGTGTTAGAGAACAACAACGTCTTTGGTCATCTTTGTTTTTTACAATTTACACTCTCTTTTACTACGGGCTGCTAATTTTCTGCATGCCGATTCGCTTTTCGCTCAAGAAATGGGTAAAATCCGCACGCGCTGCGTATAAGCCTTTTTAGGAGAAGCAGCATTTTTTGTTTAATGAATTTTTCTGCAGGTAATTTCCAGCATTATGCAACAATCGCACATTCGTAATTTCAGTATTATCGCCCACATTGACCACGGTAAGTCTACGCTGTCAGACCGACTCATTCAGCACTGTGGAGGGCTCACAGATCGTGAAATGGCTGAGCAGGTTCTCGACTCAATGGACCTAGAAAAAGAGCGCGGTATTACTATCAAAGCGCAAAGCGTGACGCTGAATTACGAAGCGCGCAATGGTGAAACCTATCAGCTTAACTTCATCGATACACCCGGACACGTTGACTTTACCTATGAAGTATCTCGTTCACTTGCAGCCTGTGAAGGTGCACTGTTGGTGGTCGATGCTGGACAGGGTGTAGAAGCGCAAACACTGGCAAACTGCTATACCGCCATTGAAATGGATATGGAAGTGGTACCTGTGTTAAACAAAATCGACCTGCCTCAGGCCGAACCAGACCGCGTTGCAGAAGAAATTGAAGATATTGTAGGTATCGATGCACTTGACGCTGTGCGTTGTTCAGCGAAAACAGGTATTGGTATTGAAGATGTACTTGAAGTCATTGTAAATAAAATCCCGCCGCCAGAAGGTGATCGCGAAGCGCCACTTAAAGCGCTCATTATCGATTCATGGTTCGACAACTACCAAGGTGTTGTTTCACTGGTACGTATTGTCGAAGGGCAGTTGACTAAGAAAGACAAAATTCAAATCATGTCGAATGGTCAAACGCATCAGGTGGATAAAATTGGTGTATTTACGCCTAAGCCACTCGATACAGGCACATTAAGAGCCGGTGAAGTAGGCTTTATCATCGCAGGTATCAAAGATATTCAAGGCGCGCCAGTGGGCGACACCATTACGTTGGCGCGTGATCCAGCTGATGCAATGCTGCCGGGCTTTAAAAAGGTTAAGCCTCAGGTTTATGCAGGTATTTTCCCGATTAGCTCAGACGATTATGAAGATTTCCGTGACGCTCTAGCGAAACTAAGCCTGAACGACGCTTCACTATTCTATGAGCCAGAAAGCTCTGCCGCCCTCGGTTTTGGCTTCCGCATCGGCTTCCTTGGCATGCTGCACATGGAAATCATTCAAGAGCGTTTAGAACGTGAATATGACTTGGGTCTCATCACTACTGCGCCAACGGTAATTTACGAAGTAGAAACGACCAAGGGCGAAACTCTTACTGTAGATAGCCCGGCTAAACTGCCTCCGGTCAACGATATTGCGGAAATACGTGAGCCCATGGTTGAAGCCAATATTCTTGTGCCACAAGAATACCTAGGTAACGTAATTACCCTGTGTATTGAAAAGCGCGGTATGCAAACCAACATGACGTACCATGGCAAGCAGGTGGCGGTAACGTATGAATTACCTATGGCAGAAGTAGTACTCGATTTCTTTGACCGTTTGAAATCGACCAGCCGTGGTTTCGCATCGCTTGATTACAACTTCAAGCGTTTCCAAACCTCAGACATGGTGCGTGTTGATATTCTTATTAACGGTGAGCGTGTCGACGCATTAGCGGTAATTACGCACAGAGAGAACTCTCAAGGCCGAGGTCGTGAGCTAGTAGAAAAGCTTCGCGAACTTATTCCACGTCAAATGTTCGATATCGCCATTCAGGCGGCTATTGGTAACCATATTGTTGCAAGAAGTACAGTTAAACAGTTACGTAAAAACGTTATCGCGAAGTGTTACGGCGGTGACGTAAGTCGTAAGAAAAAACTACTTCAAAAGCAAAAAGAAGGTAAAAAGCGAATGAAGCAAGTGGGTAATGTTGAGTTGCCACAAGATGCGTTCCTTGCAGTATTGAAGGTGGGCAAATAATGGCAAATTACTTCTCCTTGATTTTGGTGGCACTCACCTTAATAACAGGATTGATTTGGCTAGTGGATAGCCTAGTGTTTGCGCCAAAGCGAAAAGCACGTTTACAGGCTGCGGCTACCGCAGAAGGGGCGGGCTACGGAGAAGATCCTCAACTGCCTTACCTCGTTGACACCTCGCAACAGATTTTCCCTGTTATTGCGTTTGTTTTGGTTTTGCGCTCTTTTTTGTATGAGCCATTTCAAATACCGTCAGGTTCAATGATGCCCACCTTATTGGTTGGTGATTTCATTCTGGTTGAAAAGTTTGCCTACGGCGTAAAAGATCCGGTATTCAGAAGTAAACTAATTGAAACCGGTGTGCCAGAGCGTGGCGACGTGGTGGTTTTCAAATATCCTGAAGACCCATCAATTGACTACATCAAGCGGGTAATTGGTTTGCCGGGCGATACCGTGGTTTACCAAAACAAGCAGGTTTATATTAAACCCAAGTGTGAGTCAGGTAACAACTGCCCTAAATTAAACGCCGTACCGCTTACATTCCAAGAGCGCGGTGAATTCGTACAGGACATGGCGCAACTTATGCGTTACACCGAAGATTTAGGCACGGTAAAGCATGACATTTTGCGCCACCCAGTGCGTGAGATATCGCCGGTTAATTTTTATACCCAACCTGGAACACGTAGCAACGAGTGGATTGTGCCAGAAGGTCAGTATTTCGTGTTAGGCGATAACCGTGACAACAGCCGCGACAGCCGTTTCTGGGGGTTTGTGCCAGATGCGAACTTGGTTGGGAAAGCGGTGGCCATTTGGATTTCATTTGAATTTGAGCGCAGCCCGTCAGACTTCCTTCCAACGTGGGTACCAACTGGTGTTCGATTTGAGCGAGCAGGTGGCATTCATTAATGCAGGGAATTGATAAATATCGTCGTCTATACAAGGCGATAGGTTACACTTTTACCGATGAAGCGTTGTTGGAACAAGCACTCACTCATCGCAGTGCGGCTAAACAACACAATGAACGCCTGGAGTTTTTAGGTGACGCGATCTTGGGCATGATTGTTGGTGAAACGCTGTTTAAACGTTTTCCAACGGTACCAGAGGGCAAACTGACGCGAATGCGCTCTACGCTGGTCAAGGGTGAAACATTGGCAGAATTAGCAAAGGAAGCCAGTGTGGGTGAACTGCTTAATTTGGGTCCTGGTGAGCTAAAAAGCGGCGGTCATCGCAGAAGTTCAATTCTAGCGGATGCTGTTGAAGCGATTCTAGGCGCTATTTATCTTGATTCAGGCATGGATGAGGTGCGTAGCGTGATCGATCGTTTATGGGAAACCCGCATAAACAAACTCGACCCCAATGCGCATCCTAAGGACAGTAAAACACGGCTTCAAGAATTTCTACAAGGGCGTAAACAAGCGCTGCCAACGTATGAAGTGCTGTCTATTTCAGGCAAAGACCATGCGCAAACGTTTGAAGTGAGTTGTAAGGTGGACAGTCTACCTGAAGCCGTCGTGGCGTCTGGCAATAGCCGCCGTAAAGCAGAACAAGAAGCTGCTCGTTTAACACTGGAGAAGCTTGATGACAACGTATGATGAGTCGAATTTGCCAGAAATGCCTGATATTCAAACTCGCTGTGGCCTAGTTGCCATAGTGGGCCGCCCTAATGTGGGCAAATCAACCTTATTGAATCGCCTATTGGGGCAAAAGGTAAGCATTACTTCACGTAAGCCGCAAACTACTCGCCACCGTATTTTAGGTATCGACACCGATGGCGAGTATCAAGCGATTTACGTCGATACCCCTGGGCTTCACCAAGACGAAAAACGTGCAATTAATCGTTACATGAACCGCGCGGCATCGAGTTCTTTAGCTGAAGTTGGCCTTGTCCTATTCGTAGTAGAAGGCGACCGTTTTAATGCCGATGATGAGATGGTATTAAACAAAGTTAAGCAAGCAAACCTGCCTTGCTACCTTATCGTAAACAAGATGGATAAGGTTGAAGATAAAGAAAACTTTATGGTTCACCTTAAGAAGCTTGGTGAAAAGCACACGTTTGAACACATGATCCCAATCAGTGCTAAACAGGGAAAAATGGTTGACGAAATTCGAGAGCTGGTTGCGAAATCGCTACCTAAAAGCGAGTTCTTTTTTCCAGAAGACTACATCACTGATCGTTCAAGCCGTTTTATGGCGGCCGAAATCATTCGCGAAAAGCTCATGCGCTTCACAGGCGATGAATTGCCGTATTCTACTACGGTGGAAATAGAGCAATTCAAAATGGCTGAAAACGGTGTTTACCGTATCAGTGGGCTCATTTTAGTAGAGCGTGAAACGCAAAAACGCATGATCATCGGTAAAGGTGGTAAGCATTTGAAAACCATCGGTGAGCAAGCGCGTAAAGATATGGAAAACCTTTTCGATAACAAAGTCTTTCTAGAGCTTTGGGTTAAAGTTAAACAAGGTTGGGCTGACGATGAGCGTGCTCTGCGTTCACTCGGTTATGGCGACGACAGTAACTTCTAGTCTAAGCCTGTATTGTCTTAAAAACGCGAGTTAATTCTAACTTGCGTGTTACTAGAACGTAGCTTTTCCAAGTATTTTGGGTAACTTTTTTAGGCAAAGTCGCAGTTGTGAGCATTAACAACAGCATTGGCAAGTAGAACAACTTCTTTTCAGGAGCGGTCGATGGCAATTTCAGATATGCGCAGGCAGTATTCAAAGGGCAGTTTGAGTGAGTCAGATATCACTTCAAGCCCGTTTATTCTTTTCGACAAATGGTTGAAAGACGCCATCGATGCGGGCATCCCTGATCCCACAGCCATGACAGTTGCCACTGTTGATGCCAGCGGCCAGCCTTCTCAGCGTATCGTTTTGTTGAAAGATGTCAGCGATAAAGGCTTTGTGTTTTTCACAAATCTAGGCAGCCGTAAAGCGCAAGAGCTCGCGGGTAATCCCAAGGTATCGTGTCATTTTCCATGGTTTTTTATGGAACGTCAGGTTCGCGTGTGTGGCAGCGTTGAAAAACTTTCTGTTTCTGAAAATGCCGCCTATTTCTTTTCTCGCCCCAAAGACAGTCAACTCGCCGCATATGCGTCTAAGCAAAGCAAGCCCATAAGCAGCAGAGAGCTTTTGCTTACTCAGTTCAAGCAGCTAAAAGATAAGTTTGCTAACAAGGAATTACCGGTACCGGATTTTTGGGGTGGCTTTCGAATCGTGCCTCATCAAATTGAATTTTGGCAAGGTGGGGAAGACAGGCTTCACGATCGGTTTGAATATAATAAAACAGAAGACGGTGCCTGGATAACACAGCGTTTAATGCCCTAAGCGATGAGTGTGTTACCTTTAAGTTAAATGCAAGTCAACTGGGGGCGTTTTTGTCATGATAGATAGCCATTGTCATCTCGATTTACTCGCCTCCCACAAAAATCTAGAAAAGGTCCTGGATAGCGCGAAATCCGCAGGTCTAACGCGAATTATGGCGCCAAGTATACATCCAGAATCTTGGCGTGCGCTCCATAAGATCAGCGACCAATATCACCATATGCTCCCCATTGATTGTGCACTGGGGCTTCATCCTTATTTCCTTAACTCAAGCGATTGCCTTTCGTCAAATAAGGCGCTGTCTCATCAATTGTCTGAACTTGAGAGCGCAGCTAAAGACTGTCACCCCTCGGTGAAAGCAATTGGCGAGACGGGAGTGGATGGACACATTGATATACCTATAACGTTGCAGCAGAAGGTTTTTCATGCCCATTTAACGCTAGCAGAGCGAATGTCATTACCCGTTATCGTACACCACAGAAAAAGCCATCATTTATTACTGGAGAGTTTCAAGCAAAGTCATTACCAAGGGAGTGGTGTTATTCATGCTTTTTCTGGCAGTGTTGAGGTAGCGAAGGGATATCTTGAGCGCGGTTTTTACTTAGGCATTGGTGGCACAATTACCTATGAGCGCGCGAAAAAAACGCGTAATACTTTAGCGTATTTGTTAGAACACCACTTAGATCGGCTACTTTTAGAGACAGATGCGCCAGACATGCCAATGTGCGGGCGTCAAGGGGAGCCAAATGAGCCCTGTTATCTCACGGACGTAGTTGATGTGATAAGCGAAATCTACAGCATAAAACGCTCAGAGGTAATAACCGCGACTACCACTAACTACTTGCGTCTATTTGGAATCGAGGACTAGCGGCCTTGCATATACATTGAGGCCGTATCAACTATTTCTTGAGGTTGACGTGCTTTTTTTGGATTCTATGACTTGGATGAACCAAGGACGGGACTTGTAAAATGCTCGCGTAAGATAAATACCAAAAACAAGCGCTAGAAACACCAAAATACCTGCAATCAGAGCCAGTTGATAGCGAAGTGTGAGCGGACTTTCTAACACCGCTTGAGTATCGATATGGATAGTTACGTAACCCAGTAAATTCCCATCGTCACTTTCAATTGTACCAACATAAGTCAGTGGCGTAACATTCTGAGATTGGCTTAGCGCAACCACACTGTCTATCCTAGGCAGAGGCGCAATATAACGCCCGTCTTTATCAAAAACCGATAGGGCCAATACATGCGGTTCGTCAACTAAGACCGAAGCAACCGCCTCTATATTGTCTATTTGATGTTGAGAAATATCCGCACCTGAGCTTAACGCCGAGTTTGATACTTCTTTACCACCGAATGCTGGCTGTAAAAGTTTCGCATATTGCCTTGCTATGCTTTCTCCCGAATAGCGGGTTTGAACAGTCAGCCAGTCGCTTTGATATTGCTGAAACAACAACAGTAACACCACAATAAGTGCTAGCACTGTGGTGACAATTAATGTGTGGAAAAGTCTTTTTAGCACTGTATATAAAGAATGCGCGTCACTTTTACTATAAATAGCTGCTTTACTCAGCACGTCTTCCAATTCAAATGTCCATAAAGTCTTAGCGTTTCATTAACAGTAGGGGAATTCTAAATAATTTTAAAGATGATATTTTATTAGTTAGCCTAATTGGTTAGCATTAGCGCACCATTTGCTTATATTTGCAGTTTCTGTTTTCACCATGAATAACACGCTTTTCTCGAATCTTAACGTCAATGACCAGCACACAGCATCTTCGCTTTCACAGTGTGTCAATGCTTCTCATAACAATACCGCCTATACACACACGTTAACCATAATCGGGCAAGCCGTTACGCCTTATATTGTTAAAGGCGTATTAAACAAATTGACAGGCGTGTTTAACGCATCAAGTTTATCTTTTCATCATCTTCATCAGTGTTTAGGTGATGACGTTATCGAAATTCGAGGCGTGGTTAATCACGCAGACCTGGAAAATGTTAAACCGCTGCTAGGAGACGTTTCTTCCGCTTTCAACGTGGATATTGGGCTCCAGCTGTCGCGTCCATCTCTGTCTAAGCCAGGCTTGCTGGTGATGGATATGGATAGCACGGTGATTGAAATAGAGTGTATCGATGAAATTGCAAAGCTGGCCGGGGTTGGAGAGCAGGTTGCCGAGGTGACGGCGAAAGCGATGCGTGGAGAAATTGCGTTTAATGACAGTTTGATTCACCGCGTCGCGTGCCTAGAGGGCGTGCCTGTTTCTCATCTTGATAAGATTCGCGATAGCCTACCTATTATGCCAGGCATTCAACGTTTACTTTCTGAGCTTAAAAAGTCCAATTGGAAACTCGCCATTGCGTCGGGTGGCTTCACTTACTTTGCTGATCATTTAAAGCAAAGGCTAGGACTCGACTTTGCCATATCCAACATACTCGCCGTTGAGGGAGAGAAGCTTACTGGAAAAGTTGAAGGTGAAATAGTTAACGCCGACGTAAAAGCCAGAACAGTGAAGACACTCGCAGAGAAGTGGGATATTCCGTTATCTCAAACAGTTGCTATGGGCGATGGCGCAAACGATTTAGTTATGATGGCGCAGTCTGCATTAGGTGTGGCATGCCATGGCAAACCATTGGTAAATGAAAAAGCGGATGTAGCAATACGTATCGGTAGCCTGCACAGCTTGCTTTACTTTTTAGATAAATAATACCAGTCCGTACAGATAATTAACTGTGTCGCTGTTTTCCCGCGTTTATCGATTTTTTCAATCGAACGTCACTGGAGGGGGAGCTTATAATGCTAACCCTTCATTGACCGATACCTAGAGCGAGATAAACCAACTCGAAATTAACGCGCGCCGCTATGCATTGTTTAAAACAATTTGTTCAGATGTCACGCTTTTCAGGGTCTTATTTGCGGTGATATCTTCTCTTGAGAAGCCGTGTCTTATGAGCACTTCGTCTGTCACATCGACAAGGTGAGAACATGCAGCAAAGCTCCATAATTTTTTCTCTAGTTCACGAGCGCGATGCACAGCGTACATGGTGACATAGTTTATTTCAGTTTGAAGTAAGCTCATATCAGGTTTCCCTGTGGTGGTTAACATCACATGGATTGCTATGAACTGGCCCCGCGTCATCGCATCTCTTATAAAAGCGCGACGTTGTTCGTTACTCTCAAACTTGTCTGAATAGCGCGGAATTATTGCCATGCGGGGGTCTTTTTGAGACGCATCGAACGAGACAAAAAGCTCCTGCCGTAGCGGCATATTTTCAAGCTTGACGGCTTTTATCCCGCTTTGAACAAAAGGAGAGTCTTGTTTTCGATCTCTAAACAAGAATTCTAAGTTAACTTTTCCTCGTTCAGCGTATTGTGTCGTTAAGTTTGTTATCCGTTCATCTTGCTTGCCGATAATGCAGGCCTGAGGCGTATAGCGAACGCCTTCTTTACTCATCAAAAATGATAGAGACGTGGCATTTCTCGCATTAATGCAGCGAAGTGCCTGACCAATACCCGGCACCGTTTCTTCGTCACTCTCTACTTTTAATTTGGCTTTGTTCTTTTTAATCAACTCTTCAAAAAAAGTACGAGCGGACTTTCCCTCATCACCAGGCATCGTCTTTAAATGCAAAATATTCTTATCAACATTGTGGTAGATGATTTCATATTGCAGGTGCATAACGTCGAAAGAATTTGAAATTTCTTGGAGGCGAGGGAAGGCGACTTCCACTTTACCTTCTAAGTTTCCTTTGTATTCCTTGCTCAACTCTATTCTGAGCCCCAGACCATGCACGGAAATATCTTCGCTGACACCCTTGTGCACCGTATCCTCATTATTGAAGCGAGCTTCAACTTGTGTTCTCAGTTGATAGCGGCTTTCTATACGCTGCTCTTCATACTTGAAACGCACAATTTGGATATCGGATGAAGCGCGGTTACGAGGATGCCCGAAGTGACGCAAATGGGTTAGATCGCCTCGATTAAATTTATACTCGCTGTATGTTTCTTGGCCAGTTACAGACGTGACGTCTGTGATATGTGCCAAAAACCGCAAGTTTTTAAGTTTCGACATCAATCTCGCTGAAGGCGGTGAGTTGAGCTTTTTAACCTTGTTTCCAACTGAATCCGGAATGGAGAGAGGAATATGGGCTTGTTCAGGGTTCATGTCGGTGAGCGTTACTTTATAGACTCGCCAACTTGCTTTTCTAGAGCCAAAACCTAAAAACACACGAAATAGCATATCTTTCTGCATAAGCTCTTCGAAGGAGGCAGAGTAAAAATATACTTTATCACCGTGTAAATGCGTAAAGCTGAAAACAAACATTTCACGCATTTCTTCAGACTTGTCGAGAAGCCGAAGAAGCCGCTCCTGTGTCAAAAGAAAATTCAATCGGCAATTGTCTTCTTCATCTTGCCAATACTGGACGATTTCTCTGTTTACCTCGTTGGCCATGGCAAAACGCGGTGATAGCGCATTGTTAATAGCGTCGATGAATACAGGAAGCGTGGGGCTGCGCGGAGAGAAAAACTGCTCACACGTTTTGCTTGTGATCGCTTCCAACGTATTGTTCATGTTCACTTTATAGCGGCGCTTGTTGCCGTGTATAAAGCTTTCTAGAAACTTATCAAAAGCAGGGTTTGGAACGTCTTGGTCTCTCTGTAACGCCAGGTAGTTAATATCGTTCTTTGTAATTATTTTAACAAGCGTATAAGCGATGCCATTTTTCTTGTCCATGGCAAACTCATTTTCTAACCCTCTGAAATAGATAAAGAGTTTTTCGCCAGTTTTGAAAAACGCATCTTTCGAGAGCTTTATCTGTAGCCCTTCAAGAGAGATATCAACGCTCAATCCTCGCATTGATTGATTTGCGCTATTTACAATTTCAACAGCCACCGCAAAGTTCATTCGCTCTGTATTGCGCTGGCTATAATCTAAAAGGTTGACAGTGGGGACTTTAAATTGCTCTAAAACGGCAGAACGCTTTTTCGCTGAAGGGTTATCTTTATTAGCGATTTCTTGCGCTAACTCTTTTTCCCTTAATAAACGGAAGTTGTTTTCCGTGTTTTGAACTGCTTCGTATACGCCATAGGTGTAACGCCCGAAAACCCGCAGTTGCTCTTCAAACTTATCAACAGCAAGGTCGTCCATATAGTGGCTTCGTCCTTCATGCACATACTTTCTGCATTTGCCATCTACATGCCCTCTCAAATCAATAGTGCGCATACAAGGTTTGGCTAAACGCTTCACTTCCATTTTTATCAAGAAGCGTTTCTCTTTCGGCACATCCGAAGCTATTTGAAGCAACACTTGATTAAACTCAGGTTCATTAACCATAGGTTTCAATTGTTCAATTATGTCAGCGTATTGCTTTAAATCTTGACTCATGAAGGCGCAACTTTACTCTTAATTTTCACTATTCTAGTTTTTATCGGCCAATCAGCAAAACACATTAACCCGAAAACGGTTAATACTTTCGGTGTAATCTGTAAGTAAAACTTAGGTTTAGGTTTCTGATTAATTCCCTCGTATGGCATGTTAGAATACCCTTTTTAGGCATTGGATAATACTGAAATATGGCAAAACGTAAAACTGCTTATGTGTGTTCAGATTGCGGCGCAGAGTTTCCTCGATGGCAAGGGCAATGCTCAGAGTGTAAAGCGTGGAACACGATAAGTGAGTTTGTCGTCGCAAGTGCCAAAAGTGTCGCTCGACAAACAACGTCAGGATATGCAGGACAAACCGCGGCTAAAATTGAAACTCTGAACTCGATAGACTTAGCGTCGCTGCCGCGATTTACGTCAACGTTTAAAGAACTTGATAGAGTGCTCGGCGGCGGAATAGTTCCTGGCGCAGCTATGCTTATTGGTGGGTCGCCTGGTGCGGGTAAGAGTACACTTTTGCTTCAAGTTATGTGTCAGATGGCGAAACATGAAACCGCTCTCTATGTCACAGGGGAAGAGTCACTTCAGCAAGTGGCCATGCGCGCAAAGCGATTAAATCTTCCTGATGACAAATTGATGATGTTAGCCGAAACCAACGTTGAAACTATTTGTGATTTAGCGCTCACGAAAAAGCCTAAGATTATGGTTATCGACTCAATTCAAGTTATGCACGTTTCAGATGTCCAATCTGCGCCGGGGAGCGTCTCACAGGTGCGAGAAAGCGCGGCATATTTGACACGCTTCGCTAAGCAAAATCATATCGCCATGTTTATCGTTGGTCATGTGACTAAGGACGGAAACTTAGCCGGCCCTAAGGTGCTTGAGCACTGTATTGATAGCTCCATGATGCTGGAGGGGGAAAGCGACGGGCGATACCGTACTTTACGCAGTCATAAAAACCGTTTTGGCGCGGTCAATGAACTTGGCGTATTTGCTATGACAGAAAAAGGGTTAAAAGAAGTCAGTAATCCCTCTGCCATTTTTTTAAGCCGAGGTGATAATGAAACGCCTGGGTCTAGCGTAATGGTCATTTGGGAAGGTACGCGGCCTTTGTTGGTGGAAATACAAGCCCTGGTTGATTACTCGCAGATGTCTAACCCACGACGTATCGCGGTTGGCCTCGACCAGAATCGTCTTTCAATGCTTTTAGCCGTGCTCCATCGTCATGGTAACGTACAGATGAACGATCAAGATGTCTTCGTAAACGTGGTTGGTGGCGTTCGGGTTTCAGAGACAAGTGCAGACCTTGCGCTATTATTGGCTATGATTTCTAGCTTTAGAAACCGTTCACTCCCTAAAGAATTGATAGTGTTTGGAGAAGTGGGCTTGGCTGGTGAGATACGCCCTGTTCCAAATGGTATCGAACGCATTGTTGAGGCGGCCAAACATGGCTTTAAACGCGCAATCGTACCAAAAGCGAATGCACCAAAACAGCCTATCAATGGCATGACAGTAGTGCCGGTGGCAAGGCTATCTGAAGCGCTTGACGCGCTAGAGTAGGGCCATTCGTCTCTGCCGGAATCCCCCAAGCTTTGCGGAAGGCGTAAAACCATAACGCACAATGACGTGACAAACAGACGAGCGGGACTTCTGTAGCAGATACTTATGAAAAGGCGTATCTATTAATGCGCTTCTTGATAAACTGCATTGACTAATGCGTTTAAATCTTTTTCTTCAATGCTGGCGTCTTCGCTGTTTAAAGTAATTAGACGGCGAAGGGCACTAATGCTGTCTACATCCATGCGCTCGACTTTACAACCGAGCGATACCCGCTCTTTTCGACTATCAGCATGGCGGTATAACTGCGAAATATAAAGCGTAATCACGGGGCTGTCTTCGTTTGCCATGAACGTAGCGACATAAGGTTCGTGGCTATCGAAAGGTAGGTTCAACAGCGCTGTTTCTGTGGCCAGAAGCTTGATGCCCTGCAGTGAAACATCACTCACTATCACATCGATACTAATATCGTTGTGGGTCAGTCTGCCATTTACATTTAGCGACACACGTTGAAATTGGCGCTTATCGGTCATTACTTTTTCACCTGCTATACGTCTACGCTGTCAGTATTGGCTAAATCACGTTCGTTCGCAATGAAAGCCGTTAAATAAAAAGGGCCCTAATTTATGATTAAGGCCCTAAGCTTGGCTTATGATTTCTTGTTACTTAGCCATACGCTTATATTTAAGGCGGTGCGGCTCAACAATATCCTGACCGAACTCTTGCTTTAACCAACTCTCGTAGTCTGAGTAGTTACCTTCGAAGAAGTTAATATTCCCTTCGTCGCGATAGTCCATGATGTGTGTGGCAACACGGTCTAGGAACCAACGGTCGTGCGAAATAACCATTGCACAGCCAGGGAACTCCAACAATGCGTTTTCTAAGGCGCGAAGTGTTTCTACGTCTAGGTCGTTGGTTGGCTCATCCAGCAGCAACACGTTGCCGCCAGCTTTAAGCAGTTTCGCAAGGTGTACACGGTTGCGCTCACCACCTGACAAGTCTTTGATAAACTTCTGCTGATCGGTACCTTTAAAGTTAAATCGGCTGCAGTATGCGCGGCTGTTAATCTCAAAGTTACCAATGCGAATAATGTCCTGCTCGTCAGAAATCTCTTTCCACACGGTGTTATTTTCGTTCATGTGGTCGCGGAACTGTTCCACGGCGGCAATCTGAACAGTTTCACCTAGGTCAATGGTTCCCGAATCAGGTTGCTCAGCACCGGTAAGCATTCTGAATAAGGTTGATTTACCTGCGCCGTTAGGACCAACGATACCTACAATGGCACCCTTGGGCACTTTAAACGTTAAGTCATCGATAAGTACGCGATCGCCATAAGACTTTTTAAGGTTGCTTACTTCAATAACCTTGTCACCCAAACGTTCACCTGGTGGGATGAAAAGCTCATTGGTTTCGTTACGCTTTTGATAATCGCTGGTAGATAGTTCTTCAAAGCGGGCCATACGCGCCTTACTCTTGGCATGACGACCTTTTGGATTTGAGCGCACCCATTCAAGTTCCTGTTTCATGCTCTTCATACGGGCCGTTTCGGTGCGTTCTTCTTGCTCTAGTCGGCTTTCTTTTTGTTCCAACCACGAAGAGTAGTTACCTTCCCATGGAATACCCTCACCGCGGTCAAGTTCAAGAATCCAACCCGCTACGTTGTCAAGGAAATATCTATCATGGGTAATCGCAACTACAGTACCTTCATAGTCGTGAAGGAAGCGCTCCAGCCATGCTACTGATTCTGCATCCAAGTGGTTAGTTGGTTCGTCAAGAAGCAACATTTCAGGCTTCTCGAGAAGCAGGCGACATAGTGCTACGCGGCGGCGTTCACCACCGGATAACTTGCTCACGTCGGCATCCCATGGTGGAAGACGAAGTGCATCTGCTGCGCGCTCTAGCGCATTTTCTAAGTTGTGACCGTCTTTAGCCTGGATAACCGCTTCTAGCTCACCTTGTTCTTTTGCAAGAGCATCGAAATCGGCATCCGCTTCTGCATACGCTGCGTACACTTCGTCAAGTCGAGTCAATGCATACTTCACGTCAGCTACTGCTTCTTCGATATTGCCGCGGACATCTTTGCTTTCATCAAGCTGAGGCTCCTGAGGAAGGTAACCTACTTTAAGCCCAGGCTGAGGACGTGCTTCACCTTCAATATCGGTATCGACACCGGCCATAATGCGAAGCAAGGTTGATTTACCTGCGCCGTTTAGACCTAGCACACCAATTTTGGCGCCGGGGAAAAAGCTAAGTGAAATGTTTTTTAGAATGTGTCTGTTTGGTGGGACGATCTTGCCCACGCGGTGCATACTGTAAACGTATTGAGCCATGCTTATCCTCGCTGAGAAAGCGGTGAAAAATTAAAAAGTATGTAAGGCGTGTTGAACTGTAATGCACAGAAATCGGCGGTAAAGTTCAACACGTCCTAATTGCGCCATATTCTACTCGTAACAGGGTCGTTTGTGCTAGGGGCTATTGGTGTTTGTTGTGTCACTTTGATGTCGACCCACTAAACCTGCAGTAACATGCCGCGATGACAAACATTTTAAGTCCTACTAAGTGGATAATTATCTATGCGGACTGGTATAAATGGTGCGCCTGCCGCTGTAAAAATGTACAGCAAAGGTCAAGAGGCCCTTGCCATTTACGCTGGGTGTTTTCGTGCTTGATGATATTTTGAGCGCTCATACTAAAAAGATTGATTTATGCGTCGGTTGGCAAGACGATTTGATGTAAACTTAATTTCATAAAAGTGAGTAAACATGTGCTTCTGGGGAAGCTTAAAACGAAAAAGAACGGCCCCAGAGCGGTAAACTCAACACATGCATATCTTTGAACAGGTAATTAAGATGACCGCTATGAATAAACGCACATACAGTTTGGATGAGCTTGCCAAACATGTAGGTGGGGAAGTGCAGGGCGATGGAAATATCACGATTTCTGCAGTGGGTACATTATCTGGTGCGGCTTCGCATCAAATTTCGTTTCTTACCAACCCTAAATACAAGCCGCAGTTAAAAGATACTCAAGCGGGTGCGGTAATACTGCACGAGAGCTTGAAAGGCGATAGTCCGGTTCCAGCCTTAGTTGCGCGAAACCCCCATGCTGCATTTGCCTTAATTGCGCAGTTATTTGATACGACGCCTGCGGTGGCGACAGGCATTGCGGACTCAGCAGTGATTGCTCCATCTGCCCGCATCGGCAGTGATGTATCTCTAGGTCACAACGTCATCATTGAAGAGAACGTTGTGCTTGGCGACCGCGTGACCGTTGGCGCAAATACCGTGATTCGCAGAGGCACGCATATTGGTGAAGGCTGTATTATCCACCCGAACGTGACTATTTATCATGACGTAGTGATTGGCAAGCGCGTAACGATTCATAGCCAGACGGTGATTGGTGCGGCAGGCTTTGGTTACGCAAACGATAAAGGCGTGTGGATCCCAATACCCCAAACCGGCTCGGTTCGTATTGGCGATGATAGTCAAATTGGAGCAAGCAGCAGCATCGACCGCGGTGCAATGGAAGACACAATACTAGGTACAAACGTTATTATCGATAACCAAGTACAAATCGGTCACAACTGCATAATTGGCGATCACTCATGCATATGCGGCGCTACTGGTATCGCCGGCAGTTGCCATATAGGCAAGCATGTCATTATTGGTGGTGGTGTGGGAATCAATGGCCATATCAGTATTTGTGATAACGTTCAGGTCACCGGCTACACCATGATTGTGCAAGACATCACAGAACCTGGTGTATATTCATCTGGCCAACCGGCACAAACCAACCGCGATTGGCGCAAAAATACCGTGCGTCTTGCCAAAATTGGCAGTTTATTTGACCGTGTTAAAGCCCTCGAAAAACAGGTCTGATCTCGCGTGAGCGCAGGTATTTCGTTAAACCTGCGCCATTTACATTAATTTGGTCATAAAGCGGTATACAAGCAACCGAAAATGACTAGAATATGGCTCGAATTTGAGCAATCTATACGTAATGCCATATAAAAACCGCAGTTAAGGAGCCCCCCAATGTTTTCTCGCGAAATGAATATAGCTGACTTCGATCCTGAATTAGCCAATGCAATGGCGAAAGAAGTTGAGCGCCAAGAACATCACATCGAGCTAATTGCCTCTGAGAACTACTGTAGCCCACGTGTAATGGAAGCACAGGGTTCGCAGCTTACTAACAAGTACGCGGAAGGATACCCAGGGAAACGCTACTACGGCGGCTGTGAACATGTAGATGTTGTCGAGCAGCTTGCTATCGATCGCGCGAAAGCGCTCTTTGGTGCAGACTACGCAAACGTGCAACCCCACGCTGGTTCACAAGCAAACTCTGCAGTATTCATGGCGTTACTTGATGCTGGCGACACGGTATTAGGCATGAGCCTTTCTGAAGGTGGTCACCTTACTCATGGTTCTCATGTAAACTTCTCTGGCAAAACTTATAATGCTGTCCAATACGGTTTGAACAAAGAAACCGGTGAAATCGATTACGCACAGGTTGAAGCACTGGCAAAAGAACATAAGCCGAAGATGATTATTGGCGGTTTCTCTGCGTATTCAGGTGTTGTTGATTGGGCTAAGTTCCGTGAAATCGCAGATAGCGTAGGTGCTTACCTTCTGGTTGATATGGCACACGTTGCAGGTCTTGTGGCCGCGGGCGTTTATCCAAATCCTCTTCCTCATGCACATGTGGTAACAACGACAACACACAAAACGCTTGCGGGTCCGCGCAGTGGTCTTATCCTTTCATCATGTGGCGATGAAGCAATTTACAAAAAGCTAAATAGCTCTGTTTTCCCAGGTAATCAAGGCGGTCCTCTTTGCCACGTTATCGCAGCTAAAGCGGTAGCATTCAAAGAAGCCCTGCAGCCTGAGTTTAAAGTTTATCAGCAGCAAGTTGTTGCAAACGCGAAAGCGATGGTAGCGGTTATGCAAGAACGCGGCTATAAAATTGTGTCTGGCGGTACTGACAACCACCTGTTCCTACTTGACCTTATCGATAAGGACATCACGGGTAAAGACGCTGATGCAGCATTAGGCGCAGCAAACATCACGGTAAACAAAAACTCGGTACCGAATGACCCGCGTTCACCGTTCGTGACCAGTGGTCTTCGTATTGGTAGCCCAGCAATTACTCGTCGTGGTTTTAAAGAAGAGCAGGCTAAGCAGGTTGCTACGTGGATTTGCGACATTCTAGATAACATGGGCGATGAGTCAGTTATCAAGCGCGTACAAGGCGAAGTGGTTGCACTTTGCGCACAATTCCCTGTTTATAAATAAATAGGTTTGTGTTTTATTGCGTACTTTGGTACTAATGCTGGACTAACTAGTCTAGGTTCGGTTTAAATACCTAAGTACGCAATATGTAAGGATTATTCATGTTTTGCCCTTTTTGTTCAGAACAAGAAACAAAAGTTATTGATTCTCGTTTGGTTGCAGAAGGGCAACAAGTGCGTAGACGCCGAGAGTGCATGGTGTGTCATGAGCGCTTCACCACGTTTGAAAGTGCAGAGCTTGTGATGCCTCGTGTTATTAAGCGTGATGGCTCCCGTGAACCCTTCAATGAAGACAAACTTCGTGCAGGCTTACAACGAGCGTTAGAGAAGCGCCCAGTAAGTACCGAAGAAGTTGAACAGTGTATCCTCTCACTCAAATCTCAGTTGCGCGCAACGGGAGAAAGGGAAGTGAGCAGCGAATTGCTTGGCAACTTAATTATGAAAGCCCTCAAAGAACTCGACAAAGTCGCTTATGTTCGGTTTGCTTCTGTCTATCGCTCTTTCGAAGACATTCGTGAATTTGGAGAAGAGATCGCACGTTTAGGGGATTAGTCCAGCATATCCCAGACATCAGGCACTTAGGGCTACAACAGGAATCCAAGTGAACCACGATACGGTTAAAATCGATTATTCTTGGATGGCAAAGGCCATTCAACTCGCTCAAAAAGGGCGATTCACTACTTCACCTAATCCTCGTGTTGGATGTGTGATTGTTGACCAAAGTAACCAACTCATTGGTCAAGGCTATCATATTCAAGCCGGCACGCCTCACGCAGAAGTACACGCGTTACGACAGGCGGCTAAAGCTCGCCCTGAGGGCGCAAAGGGCGCGACTGCCTACGTGACCCTGGAGCCTTGCAGTCATTTTGGTCGCACGCCGCCTTGTGCAAAAGCACTCATAGAAGGGCAGGTTGCACGGGTTGTTATTGCAATGACTGACCCAAATCCAAATGTATGCGGCAAAGGCATTGCTATGCTGCAAGCGGCAGGAATTGAAGTCGTTAGCGATGTGATGGCTGCTGAAGCAGCCGCGCTTAATCCAGGCTTTACCAAGCGCATGCTCACCGGCAAACCATTTGTTAGGGTAAAATTAGGTATAAGCGTTGATGGTAAAATAGCGCTTCAAAATGGCGTAAGCCAATGGATAACCGGACCAGAGGCCAGACGCGATGTGCAGCGCTATCGCGCACAAAGTTGTGTGGTATTAACGGGCTCTGGAACCGTTACAGCAGATAACCCGAGCCTTTTAGTAAGAGAGCAAGAGGCAAACTTTGAGCATTATCCCATTGAGCACATCCGTCAACCGGCTCGCGTTGTTGTAGACAGTAAAAGTACATTAAGCCGCGACTTTAACCTGTTTAACGACGGACATGTTACCTTCACCGCAACATCGCAAGCCCATCCTGATACTTCAACTGGTCATTACATTCCTCTTAAGGAAAAAAACGGCAAGGTTGACTTGCATGAGTTGATGTCAGCGTTAGGTGACAAGCAGTATAATGAAGTATGGGTTGAGGCAGGTCCGGGTCTTGCGGGAGCGTTGTTACATGAAGGGTTGGTGGATGAACTTATTTGTTATCAAGCGCCCAAGCTATTAGGGGACAAAGGAATAAGTATGGTCAATCTGCCGGCGTATACCGCTTTAAATCAATCTATTTCACTCTCTCTTATTGAAAACCGTCAGGTGGGGAACGATATTAAGCTTATCTTTCGTCCTGATGTTAGCAACACCTGTCGTTACGGCGACTAAAGAGGAACTTTATGTTTACTGGAATTATTCAAGCGTTGGGCACGATCAAAAAGCTTGATAACCGAGGCAATGATATTCGCCTAACGGTATCTTCTTCTACGCTTGATATGTCTGATGTCGCTTTGGGCGATAGTATTGCGACCAATGGTGTTTGTTTAACAGTGACAGACATGGGGCCCGATTATTACTGCGCCGATGTGTCTGCAGAGACCATCAAGTTAACAGGCTTTGCTCATTACAGTGCGGGTTCTACAGTGAACCTTGAAAAAGCCATGCGTCCAAGCGACCGTTTAGGTGGTCACATTGTTTCCGGCCACGTTGATGGTGTTGGCCACGTAACTCAAATAATTAAACATAAAGACTATGTGGAATTTTGGGTTAAAGCGCCTGAAGCGTTAGCTAAATATATTGCGCATAAGGGGAGTATCACCGTTGACGGCATTAGCTTGACCGTGAACGAAGTAAATGGCGCAGAGTTTATGCTTTGGATCATCCCGCATACGTTGCAGGAAACAATAATGGGCAGTTACAAAGTAGGCACAGCAGTAAACTTGGAGGTCGATGTCATTGCGCGCTATTTAGAGCGATTGATGCTGGGCGATAAAGCCGCTGAGCCGACGAAAAAAGGCATCGATATGGCATTTCTTGCCGAGAACGGATTTTTAAAAAAATAACCCTACAAGAAGCACACAATATGGCATTTAACACGACACAAGAAATAATTGAAGATATCCGCCAAGGCAAAATGGTTATCTTGATGGATGATGAGGACCGAGAAAACGAAGGCGATCTCATCATGGCGGCAGAGCATGTGACACCTGAAGCCATAAATTTTATGGTCACCCATGCCCGTGGCTTGGTTTGTTTGCCAATGACACAAGAGCGTTGCCGTACGTTAAATCTTCCGCTGATGGTAGACAAAAATGAAGCGCAATTCTCTACCAACTTTACAGTGTCTATTGAAGCGGCGACCGGCGTTACAACAGGGATTTCAGCAGCAGATCGCGCCACAACAATCAAAGCTGCGGTAGCGAAGGATGCAAAAGCGACAGACATTGTTCAGCCTGGCCATATCTTCCCGTTAATTGCCAAAGATGGCGGCGTATTAAATCGCGCGGGACACACTGAAGCTGGTGTAGATTTACCTCGTCTTGCTGGTCTGGAGCCGGCTGGTGTTATTGTCGAGATTTTAAATGAAGACGGTACCATGGCCCGTCGCCCAGAGTTAGAGAAGTTTGCAGCGAAACACAATCTTAAAATCGGCACCATCGCTGATTTAATTGAATACCGCAATCTGAACGAAACCACTATTCAGAAGGTTGCCCAGTGCAACATGCCTACAGAATATGGTGATTTCGAACTCCACACATTTAAAGACAGTATTGACAATCAGCTCCACTTTGCACTTAAGAAAGGTGATATTAAAGAAGACGTACCCACGCTGGTTCGCGTGCATCTCCATAATACCTTTAGTGATCTTCTTGGCTCGACGCGCGGTATTCATCGCTCAATGACGCTGGCAGATGGCATGCGCAAAATTTCAGAAGAAGGCGGCGTGTTGGTGCTATTAGGTAAAGAAGAGCATATTGAGAGTCAAGTTCGTCGATTTGCCGCTGAAGACAGAGGCGAACGTCCAACGGGCGCTGATTGGCAGGGCTCATCACGCACTATTGGGGTGGGTAGTCAAATTCTTGCATCAATGGGTGTACACAAAATGCGCCTACTCAGTAAACCTATTAAGTATCACGCGCTTTCGGGCTACGGTCTTGAAGTGGTCGAATACGTGCACGATTAGCACTCACTAGCGAGCACGTTTTACGAATGCAAATGGCAAAAGGGCGACAAGTGCTCCTCGTTTGTTCGGCTACCGCTTTTATGAAGGTTGGGGGCAATAGGAATTCTTCCCTCCTATGTACGTGAAAGCTAGTGATAGTTTACGAATAGTTGAAGTTAAAGAAACAATCGATTTAGTTTGGGCGCAGTTGTGGTATACTTCGCGCCGTTTTTTCTCGAGGAATTAAACCATGCAGGTAATTGAAGGTAATATCAGAGCAACCGGTAAGAAGTTCGCTATTGTAGTAGCACGCTTTAATAGCTTTGTTGTTGAAAGCTTACTAGAAGGCGCGTTGGACACGCTAGATCGTCACGGTGAAGTGAGTGATGATGATATCACGGTCGTTCGTGTTCCTGGTGCTTACGAGTTACCTGTCGTGGCTAAGAAATTAGCTGAGAAAAAGTCATTCGACGCTATCATTGCACTAGGTGCAGTTATTCGTGGTGGCACGCCACACTTTGATTTTGTAGCAGGGGAAAGTAATAAAGGCCTTGCGCAAGTATCACTTGAATACGGTATTCCAGTTTCATTCGGCGTAATCACAACAGATTCAATTGAACAAGCTATCGAGCGTTCAGGTACTAAAGCGGGCAACAAAGGTGCAGAAGCTGCATTGGGTGCGCTTGAAATGGTTAACGTTATCGATGCTGTTGAAAAGCTTTAAGGTAAACATTAAGTGAAAGTTTCAGCTCGTCGTAAAGCCCGTGAATTAGCCCTTCAAGGGATATATTCATGGCAAATGAGTCACAACGATATTCAGCAGGTTGAGCTGGCGCTAGCCACCAGTAACGACATGCAAAAGGTAGATATGGCGTATTTTCAAGCCTTGCTTCGCGGCGTTGCACACAACGCAAGTAAGCTTGATACTACCATTAAACCTTATCTTGGTCGTCTGCCTGAAGAGTTAGACGCCATAGAAAAAGCGATCTTGCGCATTGCGACGCTGGAACTGACTGAGCGCATTGATGTACCTTATCGCGTAATTATTAATGAAGCGATTGAGCTTGCTAAGGCTTTTGGTGCCGAAGAAAGCCACAAATTCATTAATGGTGCACTGGATAAAGCAGTGCGCACGCTGCGTAAAGACGAGCGCGACTAACCTTACCGTGGCGGCAAGGAATGCCGCTAAAGGGTTTTAAATTACTGTGAAAGAATTTGATCTTATCGGCCGCTATTTTTCGAACAGTGGCCACCGACGTAAAGACGTTGTTATAGGTATCGGCGATGACTGTGCCGTAACAACGGTTCCTGAAAATCAACAGCTCGCCGTTACCACCGACACCCTTGTCGCGGGTGTGCATTTCCTAGAAGATGCGCCGGCGAAATCAGTGGCATACAAAACCGTAGCAGTTAACTTAAGTGACCTTGCTGCAATGGGCGCAGAGCCCGCGTGGATTAGCCTGTCTTTGTCTCTCCCTGAAGTTGACGAGCTGTGGCTTGATGACTTTGTTAAAGGTCTTTATGAGCTCACTCAATATTATTCTGTGCAGCTTATTGGTGGCGATACGGTTAAAGGGCCAATGGCCATGACTATTACAGCGCAGGGCTTTATTCCGCCAGGTTCAGAATTAACCCGGAGCGGCGGCAAGCCCGGGGATTGGGTATATGTTACCGGTACGTTGGGCGACGCCGGAGCAGGCTTAGATATCCTTCAAAATAAACTCAATGTCAGTGGCGAAGCCAAGGATGTGTTAGTAAACCGCCATTACTTTCCCACACCTCGCGTTGCCGTTGGAACAGCTATACGACGTATTGCCACGTCGTGTATTGATGTATCTGATGGCCTAATTTCAGATCTGAGCCACATTCTCAAAGCGTCAAACTGCGGGGCTAATATCCATGTAGAGCGCTTACCGCTCTCCCGCGCCCTAACTAGCGCAGTGTCAGCTGAATTGGCAATAGAGTACGCGTTATCTGCAGGAGATGACTACGAGCTTATCTTCACTGTCAGTGAAGAGCAGCGAGGGAGCCTTGAAACTTCTCTAGCCAGTACTAACGTTAAAGCAACCTGTATTGGACAATTGACCGGGCACAGCGGTACACTTTCACTGTTAAAAGACGGCGAAAAGTATACGCCGGTAACGCCCTCAGGTTACGAGCATAGCTTTTAACTATCAATGCTAATTAAGTCGTGAGAGAAAGGAATTGACATGCAGGCTGAATTTCGCGCTAGAGTGAGTATGAAAAATCCGACCCATTTTCTAGCGCTAGGGTTTGGTAGCGGGTTAATTCCATTTATGCCAGGTACATTCGGCTCACTCGCTGCGTTACCGCTGCTTATCGCATGCAGCCAAATTTCCCTGGTCTCATTTATTGCGCTAACCCTTATCTTCTCGGTAGTTGGCATTTACCTTTGTGGTAAAACGGCTGATGACATGCAGGTACACGACCATGGCTCGATAGTGTGGGACGAAATAGCAGGTATGTTCGTTACCTTTATTTTCGTGCCTATCAGCGCCTCTTCTTTGTTAGTTGGGTTCTGTTTGTTCAGGCTCTTCGACATTTTAAAGCCATGGCCAATTGGTATTATAGATAAGCGCTTACACGGTGGTACTGGCATTATGCTTGACGATTTACTGGCAGGTGCAATGGCCTGTGGCTGTTTACACCTGTTGATGGTGTTCTGGCCTGCTGCGCTAGCATTATTTTAGTTCCTCATTTTACCCTATAAACTCATTTTCAGCGTTTAATAGTGAGCAAACTGTGGGGCAAAGGGCGTGCATAAGGGGTAAATACTACGTCAGTCAACTCGATATCGCTCTTACTTAACCAGTAGGCTTCACCAATAAGTTTTTTAATAGAGAAAAGCCCGCATTAGCGGGCTTTTCTTTTTTGAGCGATATACCTTTCTCTTACATTAACGTCTTAGTTGTTGCACTTGCGTTCTAGAGAACGGTTTTTTATTCAAAGACCACTAACTTTTGGTCACACTGTTGGCCGCAGCAATAATTCCTTCTGCATCCAAACCGTGTTCTTTGTACATTTCTTGCTGTGTACCTTGAAGAATAAAACTATCAGGTAGTCCTAACATCTTCACCGCTTTTAATACGCCATTTTGCTGCAAGTGCTCAAGTACCGCGCTGCCAGCACCGCCCATAATACAGCCGTCTTCTAACGTGATCAGTGCGTTGTGTTCATCAGCTGCTTTTAAAACCGCGTCGCCGTCTAGCGGTTTAATGAAACGCATATCGATGACCGTAGCGTCAATGGTTTCTGCTGCTTCAAGAGCGTAGGGCAGTAAGCAACCAAAGTTTAGAATAGCAATACGTTCAGACTTGTCTTTCGATGATTCACGGCACAGACGAGATTTGCCAATCTCAAGCTCTGTCATGGCTTCATCTGGGGTGACACCCATGCCAGCACCTCGAGGGTAGCGAACAGCAGCGGGCTTTTGTAGCTTGTGACCCGTGTAAAGCATTTGGCGACATTCATTTTCATCGGATGGGGCCATAACCACCATATTCGGAATACAGCGAAGAAAGGCTATGTCGAATGCGCCTTGGTGAGTTGGACCGTCTGCGCCCACTATGCCAGCTCTGTCTATGGCAAACAATACCGGTAAGTCTTGAATGGCCACATCATGGATAAGCTGATCGTAGGCACGCTGTAAGAACGAGGAATAAATTGCCACAACAGCATTCAACCCGTCTTTCGCAAGACCTGCGCCGAAGGTGACAGCATGTTGTTCAGCAATGGCGACGTCGAAATATTGCTCAGGAAAACGCTGGGAAAACTCAACCATGCCAGAACCTTCACGCATAGCCGGAGTAACCGCCATAAGCTTAGGATCTTGCGCTGCCATATCACATAGCCATTGACCGAAAATAGCCGAATAGGTAGGTGCAGAAGGCTTAGACTTTGGTAAGGCATTGTCGGCGGGATTAAATTTTGGCACTGCGTGAAATTTAATTGGGTCTTCTTCTGCGACCGCGTAGCCTTTCCCTTTTTTGGTCACAACGTGTAACAGTTGAGGGCCATCAAATTTACGCATGTTTCGAAGAGTATCAACCACGGCATTAACGTCATGGCCGTCGATAGGTCCGATGTAGTTGAACCCGAGCTCTTCGAATATGGTGCCGGGTACAACCATGCCCTTAATGTGCTCTTCAGCGCGGCTTGCAAATTCTTTGATGGGTGGCACGTTACTCAGTAATTTTTTGCCGCCGTCCCGTATAGAGTTAAAGAAGTTTCCTGTAAGTAATCGAGCTAGGTGGCTATTTAATGCACCAACATTTTCAGAAATAGACATTTCATTGTCATTAAGCACAACTACCATGTCTTTTTTGATATCGCCCGCGTGATTTAATGCTTCAAATGCCATACCTGCTGTCATGGCGCCATCGCCAATAACAGCAACAACCTTACGACCGGCACCTTCTTTTTCTGCCGCTACCGCCATTCCTAGCGCTGCACTTATAGACGTTGATGAATGACCTACAGCAAAAGTGTCGTATTCACTTTCTGGTGGCCATGGGAATGGATGTAGACCATGTTTTTGGCGGATAGTGCTCATTCGCTCAGCCCGACCCGTTAGAATTTTGTGAGGGTATGCTTGATGGCCTACATCCCACAACAGGCGGTCAAATGGCGTATTGTAAACGTAGTGAAGCGCGACAGTAAGTTCTACTGTTCCTAAGCCAGAAGCAAAGTGACCGCTGGTCTGGCTTACGCTATTCAGTAAATACTCACGCAACTCATCGGCAAGTTCACGTAATTTGTCTTGTGGCAATTTCCTCAATTTATCAGGTGTTTGCGCGAGCGCAAGCGTTGGGTAATGTTGGAGATCTAAACTCATGTACTTATTATCTTTTTCAACATGGCGCGTGGCTAATGGTCGCGTTTCACCAAAAGCTCGCTAAACGCAATTAAACTGTCAGTATTGTAGGGTAAACGCGCCAGTGCTTGAAGGGCATTATCGTGAAGCATTTCTAATTCCCTTTTGGCACCTTCCATGCCAAGCTTAGCTGGGAAGGTATTCTTTCCTAGTGCTTCGTCAGAGCCCGCGGGTTTCCCTAATTTTTCGCTACTGCCCACAACATCTAAGATGTCGTCTTGTACTTGAAAGGCTAACCCAATATCCGCTGCATAGGCCATTAAGTCAATTTTAGTCTGAGGTAAAAGTCCCTCACTGACAATAGCTACCATTTCTACGCATGCTTGTAACAGGGCACCGGTTTTCAATCTATGGAGCGATTTTAGTTCCTCAATCGAGATGGTTTTACCCGTACTGGCTAAGTCGATGGCTTGGCCACCACACATACCTGCATAGCCTGCATTCTTAGCTAATACAGATAAGAGTTGGCTTCGCTTTGACTCGGCGAAAGTGCTTAGCGGTGCGTCGGCTAACACGCTAAACGCGAGTGCTTGCAATGCATCACCGGCGAGAATAGCGGTCGCTTCATCAAAAGCAATATGACAAGTTGGCATACCGCGGCGCAAGTCATCATCATCCATAGCCGGTAAGTCATCATGAACAAGTGAATAAGCGTGCACGCATTCGATAGCCATGCTTATAGCCATTTGGTCTTTCTTGGGAACGTCTAGCGTGTTGCCCACCACTTGAACGAGCAGGGGGCGCATGCGTTTACCGCCAGCAAGCAGTGCATGACGCATGGCCTCTTTTAACCGTGGCGCGTAATTCGGTAATTCATCGATGAGTGTGAGAAGAGATGCGTCAGTTTGTTGTTTGACTTGCTGATGCAAAGCAGAAAAATTCATAGATTGCCTGTAATGTAAAAATGAACCGCTTAGGGTTGTTCACTTTCAGGTAGAGGTTGAAGTGTTTCTTCGCCTTGTTCGCTAAGCAATATTTTTACTTTTTGTTCAGCATTTTCAAGCGATTGTTGACCTTGACGAGAGAGTGCGATGCCACGTTCGAACTTTTCCAACGCTTTATTCAGCGGTAAATCGCCGTTTTCCATTTCGTTAACAATCGCTTCTAGTTCTGATAACGTTTCTTCGAAAGACGCTGATACTTTTTCCGTCGTCATAAAAACACTCTGTATAGTGGCCAAAATACGTATACCGCGCACATTAACCGAGGGCTGCACAAGGGTCAAATGGTTTGTCTGTATATCGCCAATAACACCGAAGTATCGCTTTTTTTTCATGCAGTTCAAAAAGCTGCATAGTGCTAAATTGTGCTATATTCGATGCTAAAGGTTGGTAACGTTTATTCATACTTTGAAGGATAGATATCAATGTGCAAATAGCGTAAATATGAATGACCTTAGTTCGCAACGTTTAAAAGAAGGTGAGCGCGTGCTGTCAAGTGTCATGCTCCCGTGATAAAAGATCAATAAATGTGATATTTTTCAACAATGTTGTTTTAGTATTTCTATCTATTGCCGATAGAATGTTTGAAGAGTAACAGCACTGACTGCGTTTAAATGGGGAAGAGTGAGTGGATTTAGCAACCGTCATAGGTATGTTGGGCGCCATTGGTTTCATAGTTATGGCTATGATTTTGGGCGGCAGCTTGAGCATGTTCATCGACGTGCAATCAATACTTATTGTATTTGGGGGCACCTTGTTCGTTATTTTGTCACAGTTTACGCTAGGCCAATTTTTCGGTGCCGGTAAAATTGCTGGAAAGGCATTCATGTTTAAAATTGAATCGCCGGAAGAGCTTATCGAGAAAATTGTAGAAATGGCGGACGCTGCGCGAAAAGGCGGGTTTCTAGCGTTAGAAGAAGCAGAGATCTCCAACGAATTTATGCAAAAGGGCGTTGATATGCTCGTAGACGGCCACGACATTGAAGTGGTTCGAGAAACCCTCGCCAAAGATATTTCCATGACAACGGAACGTCACGACTTTGGCGCCTCATTTTTCAAAGGCATGGGTGATATTGCACCAGCCATGGGGATGATCGGCACGCTTATTGGTTTGGTCGCCATGCTTTCAAACATGGATGACCCAAAAGCAATTGGACCTGCAATGGCGGTCGCGCTACTCACTACACTTTATGGCGCCTTCTTCGCCAACGTAATTTGTTTGCCTATCGCGTTTAAGCTAGCGGTACGTGCAGGCGAAGAAAAACTCAATCAAAGTCTAGTTCTTGATGGGATTGTTGGTATTGCCGACGGACAAAACCCACGTGTAATCGAAGGGGTGTTGAAGAACTATCTCGCAGCGAGCAAACGCGGAAGCGCAGAGGATGAGTAATGGCTGAAGAAGAATGCCCAAAATGCCCCCCCGAGGGGCTGCCAGCCTGGATGGGAACCTTCGCAGATTTAATGTCCCTGCTTATGTGCTTTTTTGTACTTCTACTTTCTTTTTCAGAAATGGACGTCCTAAAATTCAAACAGATCGCGGGATCGATGAAGTTCGCTTTTGGTGTCCAAAATAAAATTGAAGTGAAAGACATCCCTAAAGGAACCAGCGTTATTGCCATGGAGTTTCGTCCAGGTAAGCCTGACCCAACACCTATCGAATCCATTCAGCAGCAAACTAACGAAATGACGCAACAGATGCTTGAGTTTCAGGCTGGGAACGAAGATTCTGCAGGTGGGCGACAAAAGCAGCGCGGTGAGCAAAGGGGTGGGCAGGCACAACAGACAGCAACACAGTCATCTTCCTCAGCAGAACAAAGTACAGATCAGTCTCAAATGGCCGAACTGATGAAAAAAGTAGCGCAGCAGCTAGAAAAGCAAATCTTAGACGGCTCGCTAGAAATGGAATCTCTAGGACAGCAACTGACAATACGCATTCGCGAGAATGGTTCGTTTTCAGCGGGCTCTGCTTTTTTACAGCCGCAGTTTCAGCCTGTATTGAGAAAAATCGGCGTGTTATTGGCTGATGTGCCAGGCGAAATTGAAATTTCAGGTCACAGTGATGGTCAGCATATCGCAAATGAACTGTATCGTTCGAATTGGGACTTATCGTCACAACGTGCTGTTGCTGTGGCAGAAGCTATGCGCACTGCACCAGGCTTTGATGAGAGCCGGATGTCAGTGGTGGGTAAAGCCGATACTGATCCTATTGTGGAGAACGCCACGACGTCGAGTGACAGGGCTAAAAACCGTCGTGTAGAGATAAATATTAATCAAGGTAAACCAATGATATCTAAACCTATCTCCGTAGTAGACGATTAAATAAACGCGGTGAGTATTAAAGAGCAAAAAACGGCGCCTAAAAGGCGCCGTTTTTGTTTGGGTGTTACTCAACTATTCATGCTAAACCCTTGCAAGCTCAGCTCTGTAATGAGGTTTAGAAATCACCAACTGTACTGTACTAATGGTTCTTTCTAAAAAACCACCTTCGCAGTATTTTAAATAGTAGGTCCACATTCGCATAAATCGCTCATCATATCCATCGTTGAGCAATTCGTCTTTGGCTGACATAAATGCTTCATACCAATGATTAAGTGTTTTCGCGTAATCAACGCCGATGTCGTGGAGGTCACGAATCATCATATTGGTATATTTTTTTAGATGGGCATTTAGCTGGTGTTGAGAAGGCAAAAAGCCACCAGGGAATATATACTTCTGAATGAAGTCTACACTGTTTGCGTAGCTATCATAGCGTCTATCGTCGATGGTAATCGATTGTAGCAACATAAGGCCATCGTCCTTTAATAACGACGAACACTTCTCAAAAAAGTTACCTAAATACTGTTTACCTACGGCTTCAATCATTTCAATAGAAACCAGCTTGTCATATTGCCCTTCAAGTAGACGGTAATCTTTCTTCAACAGGGTTATCTTGTCTTCAAGCCCTTCTCTTTCTATCCACTCTTTCGCCCAAGCGTGTTGCTCTTCTGATATCGTTGTCGTGGTTACCTTGCATCCGTAGTGTTTAGCTGCATAGACCGCCAAGCCGCCCCAACCAGTACCAATTTCAACAAGGTGATCACTCTCTTGCAATTGTAGTTTGTCGCAAATAGCTTTTAGTTTGTAATTCTGGGCTTCGTTTAGCGATGCATTAGGGTCGGGATAGATGGCTGCTGAATACATCATAGTAGGGTCGAGGAAACGGGTATACAGCTTATTACCCAGATCGTAATGGGCCTCTATATTTCGCTTAGCTTGATCTTTCGTGTTTCGGCGAGCGAAATGCTGAATTTTGTTGATGGGCATAGTGACCCATTTAAATTTATTTTCCCACTCATCAAGGGTGGGTAAGTTCCGCGCAAAAATTCTTACCACTGCTGTTACTTCGTCGCTGTCCCATAGATCGTCCATGTAAGCTTCGCCAGCGCCGACACTGCCACCAAGTAAAAGGCGACGGTATGCCTTAACGTCTTTAATGTTTACCGTTGCTCGCAAGTCGTCATTTTCTTTACCAAACTGGGCGATTACGTCGCCATTTTCTTGGATAGTCAAACTGCCAAATGGCAATTGTTTTAGGCATTGTAAAAACAAAGTTCTACATACTTTATCTACATAAGAGACCTCTGATGTGGTCAGTAGTACAGATTCACCGAAAGACATTGTTATTGTTCCTGACTTTTTTCTGGGTGTGTATACAGTGGCGTTCGTTTAAGCAAAAGTTTAAGTGCGTGCCAATAAATTCCGGCCACAGTTTTTATTGTCATACTAGGTATACGTTTAAGTGCTTGAGTTAGATTCGCATTATCTAGAGTAAATTTAGTAAGATTAATACCCGCGCTGAACTCTTTGTCGTTTCTAACACAGTCCATGGCTAAAGAAAGATTAGTTGAAGGCTGGGAAATTGACCACTGATAAGTCATATCCATTGGGTTAAAAGGTGATACGTGAAACGCCTTCGGTGTGTCATCTTGCGTGTCTAAATTGACAAGATAATGATGTCTCTCGTTCCAGGGGGTGTTGCTCACCTCGGCTAGCATATGTGTATACTTACCTTCTGAATTGCGAAGGTAATAAAAATTAACCGGGCTGAAATACCAGCCCCACATACGTAATTGTCCCAGCATAAAAACGTCACCGGAAAGACGATTACCCTCATTTAATTCAGTCATTCTTTCCAGTACTGCCTCACGCAGAGAAACCGATGGGTCACCCAGATAGTCCTCTCTTTTGAAACGTACTCGCGCTTTTCCCTCGGCAGAAAAGTACTGAAGCTCACGGGATAATGTTGCAAGTTCTTCGGTTTCAAGCTTTAACCAAAACAAATATATATCGTAGTCAAACTTATGCTGAGTAGGTTTAAACCTTTGGTGGTAAACCTTTCCTTTATACAGGGCACTCTCTGTCACAGCGTTTCACCAAAGCGAGCGCACACGTCTAGTGCGCTTTTAACGCCATCTTCGTGGAATCCGTTGTACCAATAGGCACCGCAAAAATGCAGGTTGTCCACACCGCAAATTTCACTTCTTCTAGATTGGGCGTTGACCATATCCGCACTGTACTGAGGATGGGCGTATTGATAAGTTCCTAATACGCTGTTGTGGTCAATTTCTGCAGAGTTGTTCAACGTAACGCAGTAGGTATTCTCAACCTCTAACCTTTGGAGAATGTTCATGTTGTAGGTTACTGATGCAGGTCTTGATTCTTCACTTACATCTTCTTTTAATCGGTAATTCCAACTTGCCCACGCTAGCCTTCTCTTAGGCAGTTGGTTAACGTCTTTGTGCATAACCACATCATTTTCAGCATAGGGAATATTGCCGAGTATGTCTGTGTGCAGCGCGCTTGGGCTATTTAGCATCTTCAGCGCTTGGTCACTATGGCAGGCAAAAACCACATGGTCGTATTGACACGTCTCACCCGTTGAATCGGTGACTTCCCACGTATTATCAACTTTTGCAACGGACACAACCGCACATGAAAGCTTTATTTTAGATTCAAACGGTGCAATCAGAGGAGGAATATATTGGCTGGAACCGCCTTTAATTGTGTACCACTGAGGTCGGTCAGTGATGTTGAGCAAACCATGGTTATTAAAAAATTGGAGAAAGAACGTAAGGGGGAATTTCCGGGTTTGCTCTAAGCTGCTCGACCAAATGGCGGCGCACATAGGCAGGATATAATACCGAGCAAAGTCGTCGCTTAAGCCCAATTCTTTGATGATATCTTCCAGCGTGAGATTAGAAGTATCACGTTTCTCGGCAACCATTGCTTTGCATGCTTTGTTGAACGCAAGAATGTCTTTAACGATGCGCCAAAATTTGGGACGCAATATATTGCGTCGTTGCGCGAATAAACTATTTAAGTTGTTGCCATTGTACTCGAGGTTAGCCTTTTTGCTCATTACAGAAAAGCTCATTTCTGTCGGTTGATAAGCAACACCGAGCTGTGTCATTAGTTTTATAAAATTCGGGTAGGTCCAGTCGTTAAAAACAATGAACCCTGTATCAATACTATGAACGTTACCGTTGTCGTTAATTTGCTTCGTAGCAGTGTGACCACCAATGTAATCATTAGATTCGTACACCGTAATGTCATGTTTCTTATTCAGTAGGTGTGCGCAGGTTAGCCCTGAAATTCCGGTGCCTATGATGGCAATCTTATTCGTCATTCTTTCATCTCTTATTGTTTTTTTCGCATCGACAGAGATAAGCGTTTCTGTATCGATGTGGGCAGTATGTGCATAAATCGTAGAATAAAGCCAAAAATCCTTGGGAAGAATACCGTTTGTTTATCCTTCTCAATGCCAGAAAGCATAGCTTCTGCTGCTTCTTCTGCACTGATTTTCATTGGCATTTCAAAATCATTTTTGTCTGTTAAAGGTGTTTCTACAAATCCAGGGGATACTGCCTGAACTTTTACGCCTTTGTGATGAAGGTCAACTTCTAGTGATTTAGTAAAGTAATGTAGCGCGGCCTTGCTCGCCCCGTAGGCTTGCGATTTAGTAAAGGGAAGCAGCCGCGCCATGCTATCTACAATGACAAGCTTGTCCCCCTGCTGTAACTTAGGTAGCAGCGCGTCCACACAATTGACTACGCCAAAGAAATTGGGTTCAAACACCCGTCTAAACATGTCAGGTTCAAAGCTGTCGATATCAACATACTCACAGGTACCCGCATTTAATACCGCAATATCGAATGTCAACGTTGCTAATGCTCGGCGCGCGTCTTCAAGGTCTGTCACGTCAAACTGACACGAGTCGATATTATTATGGCGGCTCAGTTCATCTAGCGCTTCTTTGTTTCTTCCACACGCTATAACGCGATAACCGTTGTCAGCCGAATGTAAGGCAAGAGCTTTACCTATGCCTGACGTCGCGCCAGTAATCAATATTGTTTTCACGATGCAAGTTTCCCTTTAATCTTCTTTATGACAAAACCTAAGATGGGTACGTGCTCATAAACCATTTCGCCCAAGTCATAGTAGTCTTTGTGGTAAACAATGCTGTCGTTGACAACATTAAGTTGTGTGGTGCCATCTAGCGTGATGTGCTTGTTATTTCCTTTTAACGTCAAGTGCATTGTCCAATTCACCACATGTGAGACCTGAGTGTGCGTTGGGTTACCGTTACTGCAATTAAAGACGTCCGCAATATCGAATTTACAACTCTCGGCTTGCTCTAGCAGATTTGAAAAGTAATGTTTTACTTCTCCAATTCCTCTGTGTGTCGTAATAGGATCGATAAAAACAACATCGTTCGCGTAAATGCTGTCGAGATCATCTGGAGATATTTGACATATATCCGTGTAAATTTTACAAAACCGCTCTATGACGCCCATTGACACCCCTTACTTGTATCATAAATACCATTACCCTCACTTTTAAAAAGCGACGCCTTCAACGTGTGGCATTTATCGTTTTTTTAAAAGCTAATCGCAAGTACCTGATCTTGTGTCTGTTAATGTTATTTTATAAAAACTAAATTACAGCAAATGAGGTAACTAAGATCACGGATTTAAAATTACCTGTGAAAAAAATTCCCATTCGATCCTATTTGTACCCACTTGCGTAAGTAATTCCATGTTTTTGGAAGTGTTGATTATGAGTGTAGAACGATTTCCTTTATTCCCTTTATCTGCTCACCTACTGCCAGAAGGTAGAATGGCGTTGCGAATTTTTGAGCCGCGATATGTGCGCATGGTCAAACAGGCATGTGCCGAAAACAAAGGCTTTGTCATGTGTATGCTCAATGCGAATGGCGACAAAGAAACGAACCAGCACATACATAAGATCGGAACGTATGCGCAGGTTGTTGACTTCGATATGCTCGACGATGGATTGCTTGGCATAAAGGTTGCTGGTTCCCACTTAGTTGAGGTCAGCAACATCGAGGCTGAACACGATGGTCTTCGCACAGGAAGTTGCAAGCCTATACCCCAATGGCAGTGTGATTTGGCACCTCAACAAATAGCGCCTATGGACGAGCGGCTTAAAGAAATATTCGGTAACTATGAAGAATTGTCATCGCTTTATGAGGCACCAAAGTTTGACAGCCCCAGTTGGGTGTTGAATCGCTGGTTGGAACTTCTACCTGTAGATGGGTCTCAGAAGCAACATTTTTTAGCTCAGAGAGAATGTACAAGTTTGTTAAATTATCTCTCGGGGTTAATTGGGTAGCTTGAAAATTTGCTGAAGCTACATTACAAAATCGTAATCGAATATTGGCGAAATTAGCCTTCGCTTTAAGTCACAACGTCGTAGAATGATACAACCAAAACAGAAAAGCGGACGGATCTTATGTTAGTTGGAATTCCACTAGAACAAAGTAACAGCACAATCAAACCAAAAGAGTGTGCTACCGAAATGTCTGATTACTTGGTAGCGGTTGCAGAAGCTCGATGCAAACGTTCATTTGCCAGAGTATTTAACTACTTTGCGCCGCGTCTACGCTCCTATGCTTTGAAACAAATGGGCAATGAGGCACTAGCGATGGAATTGGTGCAAGATACGATGTCGAATGTGTGGCAGAAAGCGCACTTATTTAATTCTGAAAAAGGTTCACCTTCTACGTGGATTTTCACGATAGCGAGAAACATCCGCTTCGATATGTTACGTAAGCTTCAGAACAGAAAAGAAGATGTATGCTCTGATGACTTATGGCCGGTACTTTGCGAACAGACTGCTGATGCTAATGAAACGTCGCTTGATGAGCAGGTTACACTTGAGCAAATAGGGTTTATGTTTGAATCGCTACCCGCTAAGCAAAAAGCGGTAGTTGAAGCCATTTACATTGATGGCAAGTCGCAACAAGAAGTCGCTGATGAGCTTTCCATTCCTCTTGGCACGGTAAAGTCGAGAACACGCCTAGCGCTTCAACGTTTAAAGGTTATGCTGAACGACAATGATTAAGTTTCACCCTAGTGCCCGACAGTTGTCTGATTTTGTTGAGGGCACACTGACACCTGCTATATCGCTGATGGTATCTGCGCATTGTGACATGTGTGAAAAATGTCAGCGATTTGTCGAGATTGAAACGGAGAGCCTTGCCGCACAAATGGTTTCTTCGGCGAGTGCTAAAATGGATGACAGCGGTGATACGGCTTTTCAATTTGGTGATATGCTTGCGCAGATTACGGCATTGCCCTCAGGTAAACAGCCTGATAGCGTTGTAACGTCTTCGGTGAGTCATCATGCGAAACCTGGTGCGAGTACCATTGAGTTAGACGGCAGGTCGTTTACGTTGCCTAGAACATTACACCGCTATATCGATAAAACAGGCAACTGGTCGAGTTTGGTTGGCAAACTTTGGCAAGCGCCTGTTGATTTAGGTAACCAAGGCGTCGCGAACTTTATATTTATGGGAAGCGGTGGCAGCGTTCCAGAGCACACCCATCGAGGAACTGAGTATACGTTGGTTATTGATGGTGAATTTAGTGATGGTCTTAGCCGTTACGACACTGGCGACTTTATCTTTATGAACGGTGAGAAAACTCACACACCCAAAGCTGAGGGTAAAGAGGGATGCTTGGTGTTTAGTATTGTCGATCAACCACTACATTTCACTTCCGGTTTGGCACGTCTATTAAATCCATTCAGTCATCTATTTTTTAGGTAAACCGTTACTTTATTTTCGTATGTCCTGATAAGTAAATGACGAACGTTAACAGTATGGCTTGAAACAAAAAAAACGCACATTTCGTGCGTTTTTTTGTTTCACTCTTTGGGCAAGATAACGTCTAGCCAATAAACTCACTATCTGGGTAGTTGAGTTTAAGCGTCTTCATTGCATTATTACGCAATTCTTCAAGGCCAAGTTGTTCATAACTTGAAACCATAATTTCAAGCGCTTGCTGAACCTGTGTTGTGTTAGGGAAGTGCTCAATGACATACCGTCCTCGATTTGCTGCTGCAACGTAAGCTTGGCGTCTCATGTAGAAACGGGCAATGGCAATCTCATAACGCGCTAAGCGGTCTTTAATGTGAACCATACGTTGCTTTGCATCTGCAGCATACTTACTGTCGGGGTATTGCTGAATCAGCCTACGGAAATCTTCAAAAGCTTGACGAGATTTAGAGGGATCTCTGTCAGTGCGGTCGATATTCATCAATTCTTGAAACAGGTTACTGTCGGATTCCATGTTTGTTAATCCGCGCATGTAGTAAGCGTAGTCCACGTCTGAATGATTTGGGTTTAGACGAATAAACCTATCGATAGTTGCAAGGGTTTCCTCATTCTTACCTGATTTATAATAGCTATAAATCAAGTCGAGTTGTACCTGGTGAGAAAGCGGACCGAATGGATAACGCGAGTCTAGTGCACTTAAGGTTTGCGCTGCTGCACTGAAGTTACCCACTTCCATGCTTTGCTTCGCTCTATCGTACAGTTGCTGCGCACCCATGTTAGCTAAAACGGCTTTTTCTTCATTGTCTGAAGAACTACATCCTGCGACAGACACCATAGCACCCAATAAAACGGGAGCCAGTAGACGAAATGATTTCATAATAATTCTATTTTCCTGCTAAACAGTTTTAGTACTTCGCTGTCTAAGCTCATGTGTTAAACAACAACACTCTAATTGCATTCTAACGTACTAACGGTGAGAAAAACCATACAAAAACGTAAACAAGGCAGTGTACAGCGTGAATCCTTGTTATAATACCCTTTTTTAGACGTAATCAATGGTGTTATGACAAAGTCGCTGAACACAATACAACTAGAAGCTTCAACGGAAGCTACGCATTTTGGTTTACGGTTAGATCAGGTTTTGGCTGATTTGTTCCCTGAATATTCTCGTTCTAAGCTAAAAACGTGGATTCAAGATGGGAATGTTGCGGTAAATGGTGAGGTAATCACCGTCCCTCGCCACAAAATGCAAATGGACGAGCTCGTTACTGTTAGTGCCGAAATGGAGGTGCAAGTCACAAGCGAAGCGCAAGATATTGCGTTAAATATCGTCTATGAAGACGAGCATATCTTAGTGATAAATAAACCCGCCGACCTGGTTGTGCACCCCGGTGCAGGCAACCCGAGTGGTACCGTGCTTAACGCACTTTTAAATCATGTGCCTGACATTGACAAAGTTCCTCGCGCAGGTATTGTGCATCGCCTTGATAAAGATACAACTGGCTTAATGGTCGTTGCGAAAACTATTCCGGCGCAAACACACCTTGTAGACCAACTTCAACGTCGAGAAATGAGCCGTGAATATGAAGCGATAGCACTAGGCACAATGGTAGCCGGCGGTATCGTTGATGAACCGATAGGAAGACACGCGACAAAACGCACGCATATGGCTGTTCGCGAAATGGGCAAGCCCGCAGTAACGCATTTCCGTGTGATTGAAAAGTTTAGAGCGTATACGCACTTACGTTTGAAGCTTGAGACTGGCCGAACTCATCAAATTCGTGTGCACATGGCCCACATCAAGCATCCGCTATTGGGTGACCAAGTTTATGGTGGCCGACCTCGTTTACCAAAAGGGGCGTCAGAAGAATTTATCACTGCACTTCGTGGTTTTAAACGTCAGGCACTTCACGCTGCTCAGCTTTCTCTATTTCATCCTGAAACAGAGGAATGGATGACATGGAAAGCGCCTTTACCGCAGGATATGCAGGACATGCTGAGGGCAGTCAAGAAAGATACTGAGGAAAACCCACAGGATATGCTGTAACGGATCGCTAAGCCTATGCAAAACTCACAATCAGAACCATTAACATCAGTGGAGCTTGATCTTGTTATTCCCGAGTGGTCGTGTCCGCCAAATGTGGTGGCTTATACAACGACGCGAGCGGGGGGCGTTAGCATAGGCGATTTTGCGGGCTTAAACGTGGGCGCACATGTGGGCGATGATTTGCTGTTGGTAAACGCCAATCGACAGATTTTGCCTCATAGCGAAAAGATCACATGGCTAGAGCAAACTCACAGCAACCGTGTAGTTTCTCTGCCAACAGTAGATACCACTGCAGATGCTGCTTTTTCGACGTCAAAATCACAATTTTGTGCAGTTATGACCGCTGACTGTGTGCCTATCTTATTATGTGACAAGCAAGGGCGAGCAGTAGCGGCGGTTCACGCCGGCTGGAAAGGGCTTGAGACAAACATCATTAAAAATGCTGTTTCATATTTCAACTGCCCATCGAAAGAAATTATCGCGTGGATTGGACCCGCTATCAGTCAAGCGTGCTATGAGGTCGACGCAGATGTGGCTGGTTTGTTTCGTCATATTCCGGGAGCAGTAACGCCAAGTAGCAACCACGGTAAATATTTACTGAACTTACCCGGTATAGCGCAAGCACAGCTAGAGCAAGCGGGCGTAGAAAATATAACACAAAGTCATTTGTGCACGTATTCAAACGAGCACCGCTTTTACTCTCACCGAAGAGCGACGCATCAACAAAAACGGACCACAGGTAGAATGGTCAGTGTTATTGGTATGCGCTAATGTTTATTTGTCTTGGTCATCACAGACTAAGAAACGCTAAACTATTGCGCTAAATCAAGTTCACATCAGTCTTTTACATCTTTTTAGCGAACTTTTGACGCTAATACTTGAATCATTATTCCACTGCCTACATAACTAGTTCATAAATAATTGTTCATCTTTTAGGTTGAGATTATGAGACTAGATAGATTTACCAGTAAATTTCAGATCGCTATATCCGACGCTCAATCACTCGCATTAGGACGAGATCACCAATATATTGAACCTGTTCATTTAATGACGGCCATGCTTAATCAGCAGGGAGGCTCAGTGCGCCCGCTGTTAGATCAGGCAAACATCAATGTTAACGCTCTGCGCTCAGCATTAAGCCAGGCAATTGAACGAATTCCTCGTATAGAAGGAATTGGCGGTGACGTTCAGTTAAGCAAAGATAGTGTTGTGCTACTTAACCTTTGCGACAAAATAGCGCAGCAGAGAAAAGACGAATACATCACATCTGAAATCTTTGTACTGGCGGCGCTTCAAGACAAGGGGCGATTGGGTGAAATACTTAAAAGCCTTAATATAAACAAAGACACGATTGAAAGCGCCATCGATGATATGCGTGGTGGTCAGAAAGTCACAGACCCTAATGCTGAAGACGTTCGTCAAGCGCTCGAGAAGTACACCACAGATTTAACCGAACGGGCTGAACAAGGCAAGCTCGATCCTGTTATTGGTCGTGATGAAGAGATTCGCAGAACCGTTCAAGTGTTGCAGCGCAGAACTAAAAACAACCCGGTACTTATTGGCGAGCCGGGCGTGGGCAAAACAGCCATTGTTGAAGGCTTAGCGCAGCGAATCATTAACGGTGAAGTGCCAGAAGGTCTAAAAAACAAACGCGTGCTTGCTCTTGATATGGGCGCGTTGGTAGCCGGCGCTAAATATCGCGGAGAGTTCGAAGAGCGTCTGAAAGCGGTGTTAAACGAGCTCGCGAAAGAAGAAGGCCGTGTCATTTTATTCGTTGATGAACTCCACACCATGGTGGGGGCAGGGAAAGGCGACGGAGCGATGGACGCAGGGAATATGTTAAAACCGGCATTAGCCCGCGGCGAGCTTCATTGTGTGGGTGCGACTACACTAGACGAATATCGTCAGTATATTGAAAAAGACGCAGCGCTTGAGCGCCGTTTCCAAAAAGTCCTGGTTGAAGAGCCAAGTGTGGAAGACACCATTGCCATTTTACGGGGGCTCAAAGAGCGTTACGAACTTCATCACTCAGTAGACATTACTGACCCAGCAATTGTAGCCGCAGCCAGTTTGTCACACCGCTATATCAGCGACCGTCAACTTCCAGATAAGGCGATTGACCTTATTGATGAAGCGGCCTCTAGCATTCGTTTGCAGATAGACTCAAAGCCGGAAGAGATGGACCGATTAGAACGCCGTATTATTCAACTAAAGCTTGAAGAGCAGGCGCTAGCTAAAGAAACGGATGATGCCAGCCACAAACGTCTTGAGATGATCGAGTTAGAGCGTGAGCAAGCGGAAACCAAGTATTCAGAGCTTGAAAAAGTTTGGCTGGATGAAAAAGACGCCATGCAGGGTACTCAGACTATTAAGGGTGAACTTGAGCAAGCAAAGCTAGACTTGGAAATTGCCCGAAGAGCGTCTGACCTTAACCGTATGTCAGAGCTACAATACGGCCGTATTCCTGAGCTTGAAGCGAAATTGGAACAAGCGGCTGAAAATGAAACTCGTGAAACTACGTTACTTAAAAACAAAGTGACTGACGCAGAAATTGCTGATGTATTGTCACGATGGACGGGGATTCCCGTGGCTAGAATGCTGGAAGGCGAGCGTGAAAAGTTACTCCGCATGGAAGATGTGCTTCATAAGCGTGTCGTTGGTCAAGAAGAAGCGGTTCAATCGGTATCGAACGCAATCCGCCGTTCCAGAGCGGGGCTCGCTGATCCTAATCGTCCCATTGGCTCCTTTCTTTTCTTGGGCCCAACCGGGGTAGGGAAAACGGAGTTATGTAAAGCATTAGCCGGTTTTATGTTTGATACCGAAGACGCCATGATTCGAATTGATATGTCCGAATTTATGGAGAAACATTCTGTGGCACGTTTAGTGGGGGCGCCTCCCGGCTACGTTGGTTATGAGGAAGGCGGTTACCTAACAGAAGCGGTCCGTCGCAAACCATACTCAGTGATCCTGTTAGATGAAGTTGAGAAGGCCCACCCTGATGTGTTTAACATTCTGCTGCAGGTGTTAGATGACGGAAGACTGACCGATGGGCAAGGGCGCACCGTAGATTTCAAAAATACCGTGGTTATCATGACGTCGAACCTTGGCTCAGACATCATTCAGGATAAGCACAATGAAAATCAGTATGACGAGATGAAATCACTGGTAATGAATGTGGTTGGGCAGCATTTCAGGCCAGAGTTCATCAACCGCGTTGATGATATCGTGGTATTTCATCCGTTAGGGAAAGAGCAAATCAAGTCTATTGCAAAAATTCAGCTTGCCTCTCTTCGGGCAAGGCTTGCAGAGAAAGGTTATAAGCTCACGCTTTCCGCTGCAGCCATGGATAAATTGGCGGATGCAGGTTTTGACCCTGTGTTTGGTGCGCGTCCGCTTAAAAGGGCGATACAGGTGCAGGTGGAAAATCCACTCGCGCACCAATTACTCGCTGGTGAGTTGATTCCAGAGTCCACCATTCGCATTGACGCTGATGGGAGCGGGCTCTTTGTGGTGAGTAGTTAATTAAAAAGGGAATTTATCTCTATTAAATCCAACTACATCAAAGGCACTGGGGGCAGTGCCTTTTTTATTGCCTTTTATTGCTTTATCGTTGTCTTTTCCATTAGTTTACTTGCTAAAGCAATTTTCAGTGTCAGTGTTAGGAGTTATGCATGCAATCAGCCCCAATTATCAGCGCATTTAAACGCGTACTCGGGGAAAGCAATCTTGCCATAGGAAAACGTCAAACTGAGCACTATAGAAAAGGGTGGCGTTCTGGTGAGGGAGAAGCGTTGGCTGTACTTTTTCCTCAGACGCTACTGCAATATTGGGAAGTGCTGAAGGTTTGCGTTGAGCATGACTGCATTATCATTATGCAGGCGGCGAAGACAGGGCTTACCGAGGGCTCTACCCCAAACGGTGATGATTACGATAGGCCGGTGGTGGTTATTAACACCCTAGCCATGAACGATATTGTGTTACTAAACAAAGGGAAACAAGTGCTTAGTTTCCCAGGGGCAACCTTGTTCAAGCTTGAAAAAATGTTGAAGCCTATCGGTCGCGCTCCGCATTCGGTGATTGGCTCATCTTGTTTAGGGGCGTCAATTGTTGGCGGTGTTGCAAATAATTCAGGTGGTGCCTTGGTGAAGAGGGGCCCCGCCTATACCGAGCTATCGCTGTTTGCCCAAGTAGATAAAAATGGCGAACTTAAGCTGGTTAATCATTTGGGGATAGACTTGGGCGAAACACCTGAAGAAATGATCAATAATCTCGCTTCAGGCAACTTTTCTATATCACTACCTGAAACCAGTAAGAAAGCGTCGGCCAGTGATTACGAGCAGATAGTTCGCGATGTGAAAGCCGATACGCCGAGTCGCTTTAACGCCGATCCAACAAGGCTTTTTGAAGCTAGCGGATGTGCGGGTAAAATTGCCGTTTTTGCTGTGCGCTTAGACACATTCGAAGTACCTAAAAAAGAACAAACGTTTTACATCGGCACGAATGATGCGGCCGTGCTTACCCGTATTCGCAAAGACATCTTGACGACCTTTAAAAATGTTCCTGAAGTGGGCGAATACCTGCATAGAGAAATGTTTGATATTGCTGATCTGTACGGCAAAGATACGATATTGAGTATTCAGCGGTTGGGCACAGATTCACTACCTAAAATGTTTGCGCTTAAAGGGCGTGCCGACGCTGTGCTGAACAAACTGCCTTTTATGCCTCGCTATTTAAGTGACAGAATCATGCAGTTTGGAACTAAGTTTTTTTCTGACCAGATCCCACCCAGTTTAAGAGTCTACCGCGACAAGTACGAGCACCATCTTATCCTTAAAATGAGTGATGATGGTATTGAAGAGGCAAAAACATTTTTGGCCAATCTTTTTAACGAAGAGAAGCTAGATGGTGACTACATTACGTGTAATGAAGAAGAAGCATCTAAGGCGTTTTTGTTGCGTTTCGCCGCTGCAGGTGCCGCGGTGCGCTATCAAATGCTGCACCATGATCAAGTAGGGGACATCTTAGCATTAGATATTGCCTTACGCCGCAATGATGAGTTTTGGGTGGAAAAGTTGCCTGAACACATTGCTAAACATGTTGAAAAACCGCTTTATTACGGGCATTTCTTTTGTCATGTTTTTCATCAAGATTACATTCTCAAAAAGGGCAGTGACGCTAAAAAAGTCAAAGCCGACATGTTAGCGCTTTTAGATAGTCGTGGCGCCAAATATCCTGCGGAGCATAATGTTGGGCATTTATATGAAGCTGAGAGTGCTTTGCAGCGATTTTACAGAGAGCTAGATCCTACCAATACCTTTAACCCAGGTATTGGTAAGATGGAAAAGCACAAACGCAATTGTTCGTGCTGTCTTTAGCAATGAGAGTGAGAGCCTTATAGGCTCTCTAACAGTGTTCTAGCTTGAGGGCGTTTAAAGAAAGGACGCTCTACATTTACGGCATATTCTAGTTCTTTCTTCGCTTCCTCAATTCTATTGAGTTTAGCTAGCGTGTACCCCAAATGATAGCGAATGTTGGGGTCGTTAGCGTCCCTAGCAAACGCGTCTCGCAACATCTTTAAGCTACCCTCATAATCTCCCTGCAGGGCTTTGATATACCCGAAAGTGTCTAGTATTTTGGCCGAATTAGGCTGTAATTCGTAAGCCTGGCGTGCATAGTTTTTTGCGGTATCCAGCGATGTTTCAATGTGCATGATTGCCAAGCGGTTGAAAGCTTCGGCAGGGTTGAGCAAGTTGGGCTCTTCGATAAGTTCTTTATATAGCGCTGTCGATTCGTCAAATTCTTGAATAAAGAATAAATACTGGGCCAGTAGGTTTTTTGCTAGCAGGTCACCCTCATTTTTAGTAATCAATTCACGTGCGGTATTTAAAAATACGTCAACGAACTGTTCGTTTAATGCGTAGTTGTATATCGCAATAAATGCCTGTGCAAATGTTGAATCTACGTCTAGCGCTTTTTCGAAAGCATTAATTGCGCTTTCATTATTGCCTTTATTAGCAGCTAATCTTCCCTTCAAAAAGTGATAGACGGGATTATTTTGCTGGTTTGCAGGAATCGTTGCTAACAGTGACTGTGCTTTATGGTTCATCTGCAAATCTAATAGCAAGCTTGTATAGCGCAGGGTGACAAATGTGCTTGTGTTGGCTATGTCGTGTGCGCGAGCCATAGCGTCTAAAGCGCTGTCGTTATCGCCAATATTTCGGGCTTGATCAGCAAACGCAATTAACTTACCCGCGTCGTCGTTAATAAAGTTTCTTACAATGCTGAGTGTTTTCTCTGCATCTGCGCGTTGATTATTGCCTAACTGAAGTGCAGCCTTTCGCAGCAGATAATCGGCATTGTCAAAATCATCTTTAATTAACAGGTCTAAATGATATAGCGCGTTCTTTGTGTCGCCTTGTTGCTGATACAAAGACGAAACTCGCTCTCTTGCCCCAACGTTCGACGGGGTTAGCGTTAATATATCAAGGTAAATTTGCTTCGCGTCTTCTACATTGCCTGCTTTGGTCAAATTAAACGCTTTCAGCATTAGTGTTTCATTATGCTGAGGCGACAGAGCAAGAAGTTCTTCCACAAGCAGGTTAGACTTATCTACATTTCCTAAACGACTCTCTGTAGCTGCCAGATTGAATTTAGCTGGAAAGAGGGTGGGATTCTGCGCCAGTGCTTTCTCAATATTGTCTTTAGCCTCTGCCAATTTGCCCTGTCTAATCAAAATACCTGCTTTAAGGTTGTACACTTCAGCTTCGTCAGGAAAAAGCCCACTGAGTAAATTTGCCCCTTTCAAAGCATTATCAAACTGCTGTGCCTGTAAGTTCATTAATGAATAAGTGAAAAGAAAACCCGCGTTATCTTTGTAGGTAGGCAAGTTCTTTTCAAGAATTGATAGGGCTTCGTCCTGCCTACCTCTAGCTGCCATTAATTTAATTTTGAAAAGCTGCAGCTTGTTTTCATTTGGGTACTTATATTCGAGGTTTTGTAGAAGACGTTCAGCCTTAAACGCTTTGTTTTGGCGAATAAATAAATCACCCAAAAGTAGGGCTGAATCGGGGTCTTCCATTAAAGCATCTTGATGACGTTCAAGAAGCGCAAGCGCTTGTTTATCTTGCTGTGTGGCCATATAAACCTGGCTCAGCATTAATACAGCTTGCAAATCTTCCGGTTCACGTTGCAAATAAGCGTTAAAATCTTTTGCTGCTGTCTCCATATTGTTATTGAAGAAGTTGGTTAAACCGCTTATGTACAGCAACATGGGCTGAGAGGTTATCAGTTCGGGATCAAGCTGCGACATGAAATCGTTAAGCTCTTTTAGCTTTTCATTATCAATAGCTTGCTGGTTATCTCTGCTTTGCAGCCAGCTGTTAAGCAGTATGGCCAGAGGGTCGTTAGGCGTATCTTCAATAATTTCATCAACAAAAAGCTTTGCGGTATCGTAGTCTTTCGCCTCTAGATACAAATCCACTAGATTACGCAGCGCAATAGGGTCGTCGCGGTTAAATGTTAAGGCTTTTTGTAAATGGGCGGTTGCCGCGTCGGTATCACCCTGTCGGTAAGCCAACTGCCCCTTTAATCGCCATGTGATTGCGTTTTCTGGTTCTAACGACATGGCTTTGTCGATAAGAGACGTTGCTTTAGATAAGTCTTCATTTTGAAGGGCAATAGAGGCTAAGCCATTTATAGCGGGCACGAAGTTAGGTGTGCGTGAAACAATAGTGTTGTAATCACGAAAAGCGCACGCTTCGTCTTCCAGTCTAATGCACGCGGTTGCACGAATCATTAGCCACTCGCGCTCAGCCTCCCCCGACAGCTTGTTTAAATCGGCAAAGTCGACAATCTCTTTATATCTGTTCAAGAACAGCCAAGTGTTACCCAGCGGTTCTGCCAGAAGGTTAATGTCAGCACCCATTTCAAGCGCTTCCACAAACTCCATTTCAGCCGCGGTTAGGTAGCCGTTTATAAGCAGTATTTCGCCCATGAGTATTTTTGCAGCTAGATTTTCAGGGTCTTTTTGTAAGCTATTTTTAAGGTGAATATAGGCTTCGTCATACTCGTTTTGATTAAATGCCGTAAGGGCTTTTTCATAGTCTTCCGACGTCGTAGCGAAACTGTTAAAAGCGAAAAATGAAGAAGCAACTGCAGAGATAATAGCGCGATGCACAACACGCTTTTTATTATAAAAAAAATCCATATAAACCTTCAAAATTTAGCCTAGCCACTGGCTTAAAAATAGCAAAAAAAAGGTGGCCTAAGCCACCTTCTAAAGATACGTGTTTTCTGAGCGTTTTTAAACCATTAAACGCGACGCTTACGTCTATAAAGAACAAGACCCAAACCTAAGCTCATTAGTGCAAGGGCACCTGGCTCACTAACTTCCGTGGTAGTTTCTCCTTCAGTAGTGTTACTAAACCCTAAGCCAGCGATCTTAAATGCATCATTAAAAGTAGACCCGTTAGACGTGGTACCGAAAACCGTATTATAGGCACCTACAAGCCAATACTTGGCTGTAGAAGAAAAGTTCAAGTTAGAAACACCACGGTTGTTCGATAGCCTTTCAATTGAAAAAGAACTTGAGACTGCATCAGAAATAATGCTTGACCACGTGGAGTTTTCGCTCGTAAGTTTACTAAAACCTGTATCGGTAATAGCAGCAACTGAAACTTCTTGTGAACCATTTCCAAAATTCGCCCATCCAAAGTTTAAACTATCCAATTGAACTTCTTCGCTGAAACTTAACAGAATAAAGTCGTAATCTTTATAGCGATAGTTATCTATGGTTTGGTGTGAATCTACAGCTTCATAACTGTTGCGCACAGCCCAGCCATAGCTACCTATTTCTTGTAAATGTGCTCCAATCACTCTGTCGTAATCCCCAGAATCACCACCTTGCAACCATGCGCTGTCTGCCCATCCTGAAACTGAAACGTTAACGTTATTTAGATTTAGACTATCACTAATAGTAACAACAGAACCAGCATTTGGATTGGTTTCGATATTGACACTTTGGAAGTTGTAATTATAGGTATGCTCTTGGATTGATGAATCTGAAGCCCAAGCAAAATTAGAACTCAAAACTAGCACTGATACTAAGGAAATAATACGCATTTATACTTTACTCTAAAACGACCGCAAATAGTTATAATGCCTCAATGCACTTTTAGTGCCAATATTTATCTATTTGTATTTTAAAGATATTATTTTCTCTGTGAGGGTTGCAGTAAAAAAAACTGACAGGTTGTACCACCTGTCAGTGATCTAAAGTCTAGTATCGTTAGATAAGTTTCTTGCGGCGCCACATGACGATGAGTGAGCAGGCCATGAGTAGGCCAAAAGTCCCAGGTTCTGACACTTCCGTTGTATCGGGCGTGCCCGTTGTTTCTGTAACAGAGAAACCAATGTTGGCGAGTTTAAACGCATCGTTACCCACTCTCCCGCCAATATTGCCAAATACTGTGTTGTAGGCACCCACCAACCAATATTGAGCTGACTCAGTAAAGGAAAAATCTGCACGATGGTCTAAATATTCACAGCTCTCAATATCAAACGAAGCTGACGTTAAGGCATCCGCGACGATATCACTCCAAGTATTTATTCCTGAAGTTAATTTCGAGGTATTGCTAAGCGCCGCCACAGAAACCTGACTATCACTACTGCTGTGTAACCAAGAAAAACTAGCACCGGTTAGCGTTACCGCAGAATCAAACGATAGCAAAACAAAATCATAGTCTCGTTCAACGTTTGTAAATCTGTAATATTCAGAATTACTGCTACCGCTTGAGAAGTAATTTAAATTATCAATCGCGTGGTCGGAATAACCTTTGTAATTCGCCTCGTCATTATTTGTTACGCCATAAGCCCATTTATCAGAGATTTTTTCTAACTTGGCACCAACGACAGTTTCCCCCGTAATACCGTGAGTATCAGAAAAGGCAGACATGTTAATATTTAAGCCATCAATTTGAACGATGGAATTATTTGTGGAGGAGTGCTGTGTTACTTTATCGCCCACTAAATCATAATTGTACTCACCCAGTGGTGAGTTACACACATTACTCTGCTCAGTGGTTTGGGTTGACGAGCCGCAGTGAGAATAGCTTTGCTGTGTATAAAAGTACGTGGCAAATGCAGTGCTTGCGTTCAGACATGATAGCAAAGCGGTAGAAAGAATCATCACAGATTGTAAAGAAAACGATTTATGAAGTGATCGCATAACTACTTTCCTCTATAAGAAGCGCTTTGCGCTTCGAGTACTTACCTAATAAGCTATGCGTATCTTGATATGCAATACTTTTAAGTAGTACTTAAATTCAACATGGATTTGTATGATATCTGAACGGTGAGCTGTTTAAGGTATCTTGGCGTATACCTAGTTATTAGCGCTTGATCAATTGCTATCGAAACCTACGTCGAAGCTAACGATGGCTGTATACTGATTTAGTTTAAGAAAACACACGTGTCTGAATGAATATATTTAACAGCGCTTTGAGTGATCGTGTGTAGGGAATGTATGTCAGGAAGCATGCTACTTTTTACTTTGCTATGCGTTCTTACATATCTATGAAATAATTAACGCAATTATATGTAGAAGTACGAGGACATATGTCTGATCAAAAACGTAAAGGGATATACTTACTTCCCAACTTATTAACAACAGCAGGGTTGTTTTCTGGTTTCTTCGCTGTGGTTTCATCAATGAACGGTCGGTTTGAAGCTGCGGCGGTAGCTATTTTCGTAGCTATGATTTTTGATGGCCTAGATGGGCGTGTGGCGCGAATGACAAATACGCAAAGCGACTTTGGTGCCGAGTATGACTCAATGGCCGATATGGTTTCTTTTGGAATGGCGCCGGCGCTTGTTGCTTATAATTGGGGGTTAACTGAGCTCGGTAAGTTGGGTTGGTTAGCCGCGTTTATATATGTAGCGGGTGCAGCACTTCGACTAGCCCGCTTTAATACACAAGTGGGTATTGCTGATAAACGTTTTTTCCAAGGTCTTGCAAGTCCGGCAGCGGCGGCAGTGGTATCTGGACTTGTGTGGGTTGGTGTTGAGTATGATGCCGTAGGGACCGACTACGGTCTAATAGTTGCTGCGGTGACGGGATTAGCTGGCCTGCTTATGGTCAGTAACTTTAAATACAATTCTTTTAAAGAAGTTAACTGGCACGGCAAAGTCCCGTTTGTTGGCCTTCTCTTAGTGCTACTTATATTTGTTGTTGTAGCAACAGAACCTGCACTAGTACTGTTCTTAGTATTTGCTTTGTATGCTTTGGCGGGACCTATCAATACTTTCCGCACCGTTGAAAAAGTAACGTTGGATGACGTGGTAGGCGATCACGAAGAAGATGCAGATTTTAAGGCTGACAAAAAGCAACATGGTGAAGAGGTAGACAAAACCCGGGAATAACTTCGCGGCAATGTTCAAATGCTCAAGCGCGATAATAAAGAATAACTGCCTTTCTTGAGCGTTACATAAAGCAATTTTCAACGTATTTGAACGCATAATGAGCTGATGGATTAAAAAGCGACCAAACGGTCGCTTTTTTTATAATTATTCTAAAAAGGCTGTTGACGGCACAGAAAGAATGCGTAGAATGCGCGCCTCCTCAACAGGGAACAGCAAAAGCTAAACACTGTAGAGGATGTCAAAAAACAGAGTTTAAAATAAATAAACAAAAGTTGTTGACAAAAAAATGATGCGCTGTAAGATACGCATCCGCTTCGGGAGAGGCAGCTAGCAACGCTGGCAACGTTCTTTAACAATTTAGACAAGACAATCTGTGTGGGCACTCGTTAAGAGTGTCAACATAACGACGATTCATATTTCGATATATTTAATTGAAGAGTTTGATCATGGCTCAGATTGAACGCTGGCGGC
>Ga0181596_10000020_pt1 | contig 152437 bp, 126 predicted proteins | sample 041ome_6_FD_148655 | JGI IMG/M metagenome (GOLD analysis project Ga0181596, IMG submission 148655) | Coastal salt marsh microbial communities from the Groves Creek Marsh, Skidaway Island, Georgia - 041402US metaG (spades assembly) | ecosystem: Environmental > Aquatic > Marine > Intertidal... | reverse complement strand
GCCACCGCTTATCAGTTAGCATTAGTCTTGGCATGGTAGTGAGTTGTTCTTTTACTTTTGGCGAAGCAAATTATAACTCTTTACCATGCTGTTCAAAAACTAATCACGAAAGATCAACACGCCTTAGGCACCTTTTCACTAAATCATTCAAAAAGGGGGCATTTGCCCCTTTTTTGTTAGGAACGCTGTTGCGTTAGCAAGCGCTGCAACAAACATCAAAGGCCCTGCCGAGAGGGTAGAAAAAGCAGCGAATGTAGTTTTTAAATGAAAACGTGTAAACCTCTTGGTAGATAGTTGCTTACTTATTTAAATTAATACTTAATCGGAATTTCTTGGTAAGTCCCTTTTTTCTATTTGATGTCTCCCTGTAATGCCAATTCATCATCCATGTAAATCAACCCTGAAGTCTCGTGATTTTACTTAAATTATCGTAATTATGAGGTTTTTTTTGGATTTTTAATGAGTGGGGAGAGTAAGGTTGTGTTCTTTATTTAGACCATCGTCTAAATAATTAGAGGCTTCTCTGCTCAAAATTGAACTTATTGGTAATGCCAGAATTGTTTTAATTCTTATACTATTCCGGCCTAGTTGATTGGGACTTGTATTATCGCTTTGTGCTGAAAGTCTCAAATTACGTGTTCCAGGAAAGAAAGGGAAAATTTTCTCTTGAAGTGTGTAGAAAGTTCTTTCAGTGCATTTCCGCAGTCACGTTCATGTTTCTTATCTTTCTGATATATAAAGAAATTACCTTGTGGTATGAAAGCTGCTCTCACAAATATGTAGAGTAAGTAGATTGAGTGAGTTATCCAGTTATTCACACGGCGCGTAGTTTCGTGAACATCAGCTAAGTGAATAGCAGTCGGACAAATTTTCTTTCTTAGGATTAATTGCGTTATCAAATTTATGAGCAGGTTAATATTGCTCAGGGAGTGAGGCATGAATTTTTTAAAGTGGGTTTATTCAGGTATTGTTGTTTCAGTGGTGATTGTGCTTATTGGCGTATTGGGGCAGGGCAAGCTTTCTGTCAGCCAGGCCACAGCAGATGATGCTGAGCGCCCCGTGCATGCCGACATCGTAAAGGTTGAACAAACCTTCTCACTTGTAGAATTTGATTTATCAAAGAAAGCTCATCTGCTTAGAAAGACGCGATTAGATTTCTATATCGCGCAGGCGAAGCAAGCAGATTTGAGAGGCTGGAAATTTAAGCGTGATGAGTTCGTTGAGCGCGCAGAGAACATCCTAAGTCATCATCTTACGCAAAATGCCAACGATGTTATTCGAAATACAGAGCCTTACACAGTACACGCAATCTAAAAGTAATGGCTACTGCGAAAAGCGCCTCTTACTTACAATGTAAGCAAGGGGCGTTTTTTTTATTTCTCTGTCATCTCTACTCATTCAGCGAAGCACGTGCTTCGCTTTAGTTTGCTAATTGTAATTATTCTACTTCAACTATTTTCAGCGTATTCGTAGCGCCTACTTTTTCCATCTCATCGCCGTAGGTCAAGATAATACTATCGCCACTTTTCACTAGCCCTTTTTCTTTCAGTGATTCAATGACGTCGTATTTCAATCTGCCTGGTTCGCTGTTTGATGAGTCGAAATAGACTGGCTTAACACCACGGCAAAGCGCCATTGTGTTAAGTGTCGACTCATGACGAGACATGGCAATGATTGGCAGTGATGTTGTAATGCGCGACATTAATGTTGGTGTTGTGCCGCTTTCTGTTAAGCCAACAATGGCTTTTACGCTTGGAAGGTGGTTCGCCGCGTATACCGCTGACAGTGCAATTGACTCACTGGTAGAAGAAAACTGCTGGTCCATGCGGTGCTTGGAAATTTTTACGCTTGGGTGCGTTTCCGCGCCTTCACAAACCCGAGCCATTGCTGCAACCGTTTCAACGGGGTAGTTACCCGCAGCGGTTTCAGCCGAGAGCATAACGGCATCGGTGCCATCTAAAACAGCGTTTGCTACGTCCATAACCTCGGCACGTGTTGGCATAGGACTGTCTATCATCGACTCCATCATTTGCGTGGCAGTAATGACGACTTTATTTAACTGGCGAGAACGCGCGATAAGTTTTTTCTGAACGCCAACGAGTTCTGCGTCTCCAATTTCTACGCCCAAATCACCGCGAGCTACCATTACAGCATCAGATGCAGAAATGATATCGTCCATGGCTTCGTCAGAAGCGACCGTTTCAGCACGTTCTACCTTTGCACAAATTTTGGCATAGCAGCCTGCTGCCTCAGCAAGTTCTCGTGCATAGTTTAAATCTGCGCCGCTTCGTGGAAAGGAAACTGCGAGGTAGTCAACGCCCATTTTCGCAGCGGTTTTAATGTCTTCTTTGTCTTTTTCAGTAAGCGCGTCGGCTGATAGGCCACCGCCCTGACGGTTTATGCCTTTATTATTTGAAAGTTTACCACCAACGGTCACTTCGGTAATGACCTTGCGTCCTTCAACACCTGTCACTCTTAGCTGTATACGACCGTCATCAAGCAATAAAATATCACCCGCTGACACGTCATCAGGAAGAGCTTTGTAGTCGATACCTACTTGGTTTATGTCACCTTCATCACGACCAAGCTCTGCATCAAGAATGAACTTTGCGCCTACTTCTAAACGAACGGCACCTTCGGCAAAACGTGCTACGCGGATCTTAGGGCCCTGTAGGTCTCCCAGTATTGCTACGTATTTGCCTAAGTTTTTTGCTGCCTGACGAACGCGTTTTGCACGCTCAATATGGTCGTCAGCTTGCCCGTGAGAAAAATTCATACGCACTGTATTTGCGCCAGCGGCAATTAATGCCTGAATTTTTTCAAGAGAGTCTGTAGCAGGTCCTAAGGTGGCAAGAATTTTCGTTCTTCTGGTCATGTGATTCCGTCGCTGTTTCTAAGTTAGAAAAGACAAAGATGATTGGCAGCACGTATGAAAAGTGTGCCTGTAATCGCTTTACGTAATTTTATTACAGAATAATAGTTGAATTTGACAATAATGTGAATGAAATAAAGAAAAACGCTTAACTGGCTCGACCAGTTAAGCGTTTTTCGTGTGATGATGTCGTCGTTTATTTTTACAGCGATCGTTTCGACAATAAGCAGTGACCGTGTCAATTAATCGCCGCGTTTTTCATAGCGAGAGCCACGAAGCGTATCTTTAACGCGTTTTAAATTTTCTCTGAATTTATTGCCGCGACGCAATGTAAACCCTGTTGCCAGTACATCAATAAGTGTCAACTGCGCAATACGAGAAGCCATGGGCATATACATATCTGTATCTTCAGGCACTTCTAGGGATAGTACATAGCTGCACTCTTGCGCCAGCGGGCTATCGGCTGAAGTGATACCCACCACAGTTGCGTCGTTCATACGGGCAATTTGGGCTATCTCTACGAGGCTCTTTGTACGCCCAGTGTGACTGATTAGTACAACCACGTCACCAGCAGAGCAATTCATACAGCTCATGCGCTGCATGAGAATATCTTCAAAGTAAACAACAGGTACGTTGAAGCGGAAAAATTTGTTGAGGGCATCATGAGCAACAGATGCTGATGCGCCTAAACCAAAGAATGAAATTTTCTGAGCTTGAGTAAGCAAGTCAACGACGCGGTTCACTACATTCACGTCAACCGATTGGCGAGCGACTTCCAGTGACGCCATTGTTGATTCAAATATTTTGTTCGTATATTCATCTGGACTGTCGTTTTCGTCGACATGGCGATTTACATATGGCGTGCCGTTAGCCAAGCTTTGTGCTAAATGAAGTTTAAAGTCAGGAAAGCCTTTCGTATCTAACCTACGGCAAAAGCGATTAACTGTGGGCTCACTCACATCAGACATTTTAGCGAGGGTTGCTATACTCGAATGAATGGCCGTTTGGGGGTTAGCAAGAATAACTTCAGCTACCTTCTTCTCAGATTTACTGAAAGCCGCTTGATTTTGTGTGATTTTTTCTAAAATGTTCATACAGATATAGCAATTGATTAGCACTGTTTATTGTAAGGTACGTCGCTAATAGTACCTATTGTGACGTCGGTGACAAGAAAAATGTAATTTTTTGACAAAATTTGTTGTTTCAAACGGGGTAAATGAGGGTAAACTGAGGGAAACGGTAAATATTCAGATCCTATAGTTGGTTCAAGTTGTAATTTTACTACATTTGGTGTTAACTATACGGTAAAAATAGTCGTTAGTGTTGTAAATAACCTTTACAATACGTTGCGGACACATACATTTAAAAGGTCGACGAATATGGTATTGGATAATTCCTACGAACCCTGTGATTTTGTACTTTTCGGTACGCTGGGTGATCTTTCACGACGCAAGTTATTGCCTTCTTTATATCAGCTTGAAAAAGCAAATTTGATGCATCCAGACACGACTATTGTAGGTGTCGCGCGCCAGGAAATGGAGCTTGATGCCTATATTGAAGAAGTTCGCGCCAATCTAATAAAGTTTGGTGATAAGAACTTGTGCGAAGCCACCTGGGAAAAAATGAAAGCGCGTTTGCATTACGCCTGTGTCGACATGAAAAATGTCGATAGCTACTGTGTTCTTGACGACCATGTTGATCCTACCCGCACAATGGTGTGTTATTTAGCGACTCCACCAGCGATATACGGCGACATCTGCCGCGGTCTTCACAGCTGTAAAATCATCGATTCAAGCGTTCGCGTTGTTCTTGAAAAACCAATCGGTCACGATTTGGAGTCGTCGAAAGTAATCAACGAGCAAGTGGCTGAGTATTTCGATGAAAAACAAATCTATCGTATTGACCATTATCTAGGTAAAGAGACCGTACTCAACCTAGTGGCCCTGCGTTTCGCCAATTCTATTTTCGCCACAAACTGGGATCACAACTGTATTGACCATGTACAAATTTCAGTAGCTGAGTCAGTGGGTATTGAAGGGCGTTGGGGTTACTTCGACGACGCTGGCCAAATGCGCGACATGGTGCAAAACCATTTGCTACAAATTTTAAGCTTGGTGGCGATGGAGCCGCCAACAACCTTAGACGCTGACAGCATTCGTGACGAAAAGCTTAAAGTGCTCAAAGCGTTACGTCCTATTAATTCGTTCAACATTAACGAAAGCACGGTGCGCGGTCAGTATACGTCTGGCTTTGTTAAAGGTGAGGAAGTACCTGGCTACCTTGAAGAAGAAGGTGCCAATACGCAAAGTAAAACCGAAACCTTTATTGCCATTAAAGCAGAAATAGACAACTGGCGTTGGGCGGGTGTGCCTTTCTACCTGCGCACAGGTAAACGCATGCCAACCAAGGTGAGTGAAGTTGTTATTTACTTCAAGCGTCAGCCGCATAACTTGTTCGGCGACAGCTTTAAGAACCTTCCGCCTAACAAACTGGTTATTCGTTTGCAGCCTGATGAAGGCGTAGAGATTACAGTCATGAACAAAGTGCCTGGCTTAACCAGTTCAGGCTCTATGGACCTACAAAAATCTAAGCTTAATCTAAGCTTCTCTGAAGCCTTTGCTGACGACCGTATCCCTGATGCATACGAAAAACTGCTTCTTGAAGTGATGTTGGGTAATCAGGCGCTGTTTGTGCGTCGCGATGAAATTGAGCAAGCGTGGAAGTGGGTAGACTCAATCCTAGAAGCGTGGAAACAATCGAGCGAGCCGCCAGAACCTTATCAGGCAGGGACATGGGGTCCAGTAGACTCTATTGGTCTTCTTGCTCGCGAAAATCGCAGCTGGTATGAAAGCAAAACAGGGAAGAAGAAGTAATATGGCATTAACAACTCTATCGTTTGACACGCCTGAAGCGCTTACCGACGCCTTTGCGCAAGATTTGGTGAGCATTTTGAAAACAGGCATCAAAACACGTGGTCGTGCGTCGCTTATTGTAAGTGGCGGTCGCACACCGCTAGCGCTGTTTAAGCAATTGAGCGAAACTGACCTAGAGTGGGATAAGGTTGACATCACCCTTGCCGATGAGAGGTGGGTGGATGAGGATCACGAGGCCAGCAACACCAGCCTAGTTAAAAATAACTTAATTCAAAATAAAGCCGCAGCGGCCCGCTTTATCGAACTGAAAAGCGATGCTGAAGATGCAAATGAAGGCGTGAACGCAGCGGAGTCTAATCTTGCTAGCATGTCGCAGCCTTTTGATGCTCTGATTCTCGGTATGGGGGAAGACGGTCATACTGCATCGCTTTTTCCCTGCTCTGAACAGGTCCTCGACGGCTTAGATATGAGCAGCGGCAGAACCTGCATAGCTGTTCAACCTACAACAGCACCTCACCAACGTATTTCATTAACGCTACCTGCGTTACTCAATAGCCGTCATATCTTTTTGCACCTAACAGGCGAGAAGAAAAGACAAGTGTTATTAGACGCTATTGAAAATGCTACCGAAGCGCAAAAGCCCATCACCGCCGTTGTTAACAGAGCACCGGTTACTTTGATGTGGGCGCCATAGGAGACCAACATGAATCCAAAAATTGCTGAAGTTACGCAACGAATTATCGAGCGTAGTAAAGAAACCCGTAAAGCGTATTTAGAAAAGATTGAAGCCGCACGCCGTCAAGGTCCACACCGTGGTGTGTTGTCATGCGGTAACTTAGCTCATGGCTTTGCAGCATGTGGTACAAGCGAAAAGGCTGACCTTCGTTCAATGACCAAAGCCAACGTGGCTATTGTGTCGGCGTACAACGATATGCTTTCAGCGCACCAGCCTTACGAAACGTATCCTGCGATCATCAAAGAAGCGGTTAAAGAAGTAGGGAGTGTTGCACAGTTTGCTGGTGGCGTTCCTGCTATGTGTGACGGTGTGACTCAAGGCCAGTCCGGTATGGATCTTAGCCTAATGAGCCGTGATAACATCGCCCAAGGTGCCGCTATCGCGCTTTCTCACAATATGTTCGATAGTACTCTAATGCTGGGTATCTGTGATAAGATCGTGCCCGGGTTGTTGATGGGTGCGCTCACGTTTGGTCATTTGCCAACGGTATTTGTTCCTGCTGGCCCAATGCCATCCGGCCTACCAAACAAAGAAAAAGCAAGGGTTCGTCAAGAATTCGCGGAAGGTAAAGTGGGTCGTGACGCGCTTCTTGAAGCTGAGTCTCAGTCTTATCATTCAGCAGGTACGTGTACTTTCTACGGTACGGCGAACTCTAACCAGCTTGTGGTTGAAATGATGGGCTTGCACCTACCTGGTTCTTCATTTGTTAATCCAGGAACGCCGCTGCGTGACGCGCTGACAAAAGCTGCAGCTGTTCAAGCTACGCGCCTTACAGATCTAGGTGACAACTACACGCCAATCGGTCATATTGTCGATGCGAAAGCCATTGTGAATGGTCTTGTAGGCTTGCTGGCAACCGGCGGTTCTACTAACCACACTATGCACCTAATCGCGGTTGCTCGTGCTGCGGGTTATATCGTAAATTGGGACGATTTCTCAGACATTTCGAACGCAGTACCATTACTTACCCGCATTTATCCTAACGGCTCAGCAGATATCAATCACTTTGTTGCTGCTGGCGGTATGTCTTTGCTTATCAAACAGTTGCTTGATGCAGGACTACTGCATAACGACGTGAGAACCATTGTGGGTGAAGGCCTAGACCTATACACCAAAGAGCCTGTGCTTAAAGATGGCGAGCTAGAATGGCGCGATGGTCCAACTGAATCGTTGGATAAAGAAGTACTGGCAACCGTAGAAACACCGTTTAAGCCCGATGGCGGTTTGAGTGTACTTGATGGCAACCTAGGGCGAGGTGTGATTAAAACGTCTGCGCTTCGTACGCCGCACTGTCATATCAAAGCACCTGCGGTTGTATTTGAAGATCAGTTTGAGCTGGATGATGCGTTTAAATCTGGCAAGTTAGACAAAGACTGCATTGTAGTTGTTCGCTTCCAAGGCCCTTCAGCGATTGGTATGCCAGAGCTTCACCGTTTAACACCGCCGCTAGGTGTACTCCAAGACCGTGGCTTTAAAGTGGCCCTAGTTACCGACGGTCGTATGTCGGGCGCATCAGGTAAGGTGCCTGCTGCTATCCACGTGACGCCAGAAGCGTATAAAGGTGGTCTACTTGCGAAAGTGCAAGAGGGTGACATTATTGAGCTAAACACTGAGACCGGTGCGCTTACTCTTCATGTAGATGAGGAGACTCTGGCTGCGCGAGAGGCGGCTCCCGCTAATCTAGCAAAGCATCATATCGGTATGGGACGTGAAATGTTCGCTGGTATGCGCGCTATTCTTACTGGCGCAGAAGAAGGTGCATGCTCATTGTTTTACACGCAGGAGCAAGCATAATGAGCCAGAAGTTTGTGGCTGATGTTGGCGGTACGAATATTCGCGTTGCGCGGGTGACCGAATCGGGTGTTGAAGACATCAAGAAATACATGTGCAATGATTTTGCCAGTATTGATTTAGCCATAGCGCAATATTTTGCTGATACGCCTGAGCATAGCTTCACACAAGGTTGTATTGCCATCGCATGTCCTGTGCTGGGTGATCACGTTGAAATGACTAACCACAGCTGGGCGTTTTCGCAAAATGCATTACGCTCTCAGCTTAAGCTTGATGCGCTGTTTGTTATCAACGATTTTACTGCGGTAGCGCACTCTTTGCCCGTATTAGGCAAAGAGCAAGTCGTTCAAATTGGTAATGGTACGGCAAAAGAAAACGGCAATATTGCTGTTTTTGGACCAGGCACAGGCCTTGGGGTTGAACACATCACCATGACGTCTTCTGGCTGGCAGACGCTTGATGGTGAGGGTGGTCACGTAGATTTTGCCCCTGTTGATGAAACTGATGTGGTCGTGTGGCGCCACTTGCAAACTACATTGGGCAGAGCTTCTGCCGAAGAAGTGATGTCAGGTCGTGGTTTGCATAACATCTACACAGCACTTGCGACAAACGCAAATGCGCCAGTCACGTTCACAGAGCCCGCTCAAATCACTGAGGCTGCGTTAAACGGTACCTGTAAGATTGCAGAAGCAACACTTACTCAATTCTGTCGAATTATGGGCAGCTTTGCAGGTAATCTCGCTCTTAACATGGCGACCACAGGCGGTATCTTCATTGGCGGTGGAATCGCCAATCGCTTCCCTGAATTTATTCAAAACAGTGATTTTAGAGCACGTTTTGAAGCCAAAGGGCAAATGAAGCACTACGTGAAGGACATTCCCACCTATTTAATTGCAGAGCCTGATCATGGTCTATTGGGTGCGGCTGCATATCTGAATCAAAATACAGCGAGCTAAATTATGACAACCAAATGGAAAACCTCTCCAGAGGAAATTTTTGCGGCCGGTCCAGTTGTACCTGTACTGGTCATTAACGACGTGGAAAAAGCCGTTCCTCTGGCTAAAGCGCTAATGGAAGGCGGAATTAAAGTATTGGAAGTGACCTTACGTACTCCAGCAGCAATCGACGTTATTAAGCGTATTGCAGAAGAAGTACCGGACTCACTTATCGGCGCAGGCACTGTCACCAATGCGCAGCAGCTTAAAGCCGTAATTGAAGCGGGCGCTAAGTTTGCGATAAGCCCGGGTATGACGGCTGACTTACTTAAAGCGGGTATGGATGCAGATATCCCACTTATTCCTGGTATTTCTTCAACGTCAGATTTGATGAAGGGCAAGGATGCGGGTTATACCCACATGAAATTCTTCCCAGCAGAAGCGTCAGGTGGTGTTAAGGCAATTAAGTCTATCAGCGGTCCTTTCCCTGATGTAACGTTCTGTCCAACTGGTGGCATTGGTCCAAACAACTATAACGAATACTTAGCGCTTAAAAACGTGAAGTGTGTGGGCGGCTCATGGTTAGCCCCCGATGATGCGATTGAGTCGGGCGATTGGGCGCGGATCACGCAGCTTGCTAAAGAGGCCGTTGCAGGCGCTAAGCAGTAAGTACGACGTGCTTAAAACATAAAAAAACCTGCCATCGGCAGGTTTTTTTATACCCTTTAGCGGTGCACATTTAAACGATAAAGTGCTCTATTGCGGCACAATATTTTGCTGCAACGTATGACTTTCGCCGGGCGCCAGTGTATGGCCTTGCGTTAGCGATGTTTCTACACACAGCATATGCTTATAGCCAAACGGATCCATGTCTGAAATAGACGCAGCGCCTTGCCACGGATTCCAAACTACTAGCGAATCATTGCCTTGTGAGAAAATTTCGGTAAATACACTGCCGTCCACTTCAATTTCAGCTTTTTCAATTGGCGCAAGATGAATTCGGTCTGTTTCACCAGTGATAGTGTAGGGCATTGGTGTAGGTTTTAGGGTCCACTCATCGAGCTTATCTTTATATTCGCCTTCAATACCGTTGATTTGCGTGTGCTGGATATTATCCACTTGGAAATAGGTATGCAGGGCACAATTGAAATTGAACGGCACTACACCGGTGTTTTCTGTGATAAGTGAAACTTCCAAAATTTCGCCGACCGCGATTACCATAGTGACAGTACAGTCATTTTCGAAGCCTTCTGCACGGGTAAAGCTAGGCGACAGCGTTATTGTCGTTCCCTTTTCGGTATCCTCAGAACTCACGAGTTTCCACACCTGAGTTCTTAAAAAACCATGGGCGGGTAGGGCACCTTTTTCTCTTCCGTGGTCATCACTGAACCAAGGCCAGCATACGGGAATACCGCCACGAATAGGGCGCTCGCCATTTAGATATGCATGAGGACTGACCCAAAGGCGTTCTTTGCCGTCCGCCTTAGGTACATACGATAAGATATGCCCGCCAAACAGGCTTACGCGTGCTGAAGCAAATGAATTGCTTACATCTAAAAAAGTAAGGCCATTAGACTCGCTAACGGTAACTGAGCTTGAAGGCGGCATAAGCACTCCTTAGAACAATATGAAAACAAAGAAATAAGCGACAAGAAAGCGGAAGTCGCTAGAATATCGTTTTAATAGGCACAGTAGCTAGTAAAAACAAAAAAGGTGCAAACGCAATGTTTACACCTTTAGACTAACTCATCTTCTACAAAAACAGTTGAACTATTTTTGCAAAATAGTGGTTTTTACTTCGATATGTGGGCAACAAGGTCTAGTACCTTGTTTGAGTAGCCCCATTCGTTGTCATACCAAGATACAAGCTTAACGAACGTATCTGTTAATGCGATACCTGCTGTGGCATCAAATACAGACGTACGTGCGTCACCAACGAAATCGTTAGATACAACAGCGTCTTCTGTGTAACCCATGATACCTTTCAAGTCACCTTCAGAGGCTTCTTTCATCGCAGCACAAATTTCAGCATAGCTTGCAGGCTTGGCCAGGTTAACGGTTAGGTCAACCACAGAAACGTTTGGCGTTGGTACACGGAAAGCCATACCCGTTAGCTTGCCGTTAAGTTCAGGAATAACTTTACCTACGGCTTTCGCTGCACCCGTTGATGATGGGATAATGTTCTGGCCAGCACCACGACCACCGCGCCAGTCTTTCATAGAAGGGCCGTCTACCGTCTTCTGAGTCGCTGTGGTCGCGTGAACCGTCGTCATTAGACCATCAACAATGCCAAACTTGTCATTGAGCACTTTAGCAAGCGGCGCAAGGCAGTTTGTGGTGCAAGACGCGTTAGACACAATGGTCTCGCCAGCGTAGCTATCTTGGTTAACACCCATAACAAACATAGGAGTGTCGTCTTTTGAAGGCGCTGACATAACCACTTTTTTCGCGCCTGCTTCAATGTGCTTAGCAGCGGTTTCTTTTGTTAGGAACAGACCGGTAGATTCAACAACAACATCAACGTCTACTTCATTCCATTTTAGTGCTGCTGGATCTCTTTCTGAAGTGATACGAATAGTCTTACCATTTACAACTAGGTTGTTGTTATCTACTGTAACTTCACCGTCGAATAAACCGTGAGTCGAGTCATACTTCAAAAGATAAGCAATGTAATCTGTGTCTAGCAAATCGTTAATGGCTACAACTTCGATGTCGTTGCGCTCTGCTGCTGCACGCATTACTAGGCGACCAATGCGGCCAAAACCATTGATACCGATGCGAATTGTCATAACGTACCCCGATTGTTTAAATAAAATGAAAATAAATTACGTAAAGTATGGATCAAAATGCCATAATTAGCAAAATAAAAAGCAAAAGTGTTGCAAAATTACGAATTAATACTCTTGCAATCGTATTCAGATATCGTCGAGCTCATGTTTCTAGAATAATGTTAAAAAATTGTATGTGACGCTTGTGCTTTTTTGGATAACGCGTCTCTCACCGAACAACAGGAATGACAAACCATGACACAACAACTTCTGCAACAACTGGTTGAAATGCGGGGCATCGAAACCCATTACGTCGACGCATGGGGAAAACCTGCAACCATCGCAGAATCAAGTAAAGCAAAGTTGCTTAACACACTTGGCTATGACACCAGCAGTGATGAAAAAATTCAGTCGCAAATTTCGCAAGATATTACGTCGGTATGGTTGTCGCCGCTCAATCCTGTTCAGGTCGTCCGCAACACGCAAGCGATTATTCTTACCGTCCGTCTTCCCATAGAACTTGTTAACGACGAGCATACGCTTACCATTACCTGCGAGAACGGCGATGTAAAAGCACACACGTTTACGCCAGTCGATCAAGAAATGACGACCACGGCACACATTGACGATGTTGAATTTCATGAATACGTTGTAACTTTGCCTTTGGATTTACCTCTCGGCTATCACGATGTTGCCTTAAGCGCAGATGACGATGAATTCGCTCGCTCTCGTTTGATCGTGGCGCCTGAAGCATGCTACACGCCAGAGAGCATCAAAGAAGGAAAGAAAATCTGGGGACTAAGTGTCCAGCTTTACTGTATTCGCAGTGAAAAGAATTGGGGAATTGGAGACTTCTCTGACTTAGCATTACTTATTGAAAAAGCAGCGGGTGTTGGCGCAGACTTTATTGGGCTAAATCCGATCCACGCGCTTTATCCAGCAAACCCAAATGCGTGTTCCCCGTACGGTCCAAGCTCTCGCCGTTGGCTAAATTACTTATATATTGATGTTACGGCTATCGATGGTTACGACGATGCGTCAGTACAAACGCTGGTTAATAGTGACGACTTTAAGGCGACATTTGAACACGCACGCAACGTTGAACATGTCGATTACGAGGCAGTGGCTCACCTGAAATTGTCTGCGCTTAAAGCGGTATTTGAGGTTTACGATAATAAATATCTTCGAAAAAACAGCAAACAAAACAAAGCGTTTAACGCGTTTGTTGAAGCCGGTGGTGAAAGCTTAGATATGTTGGCGGTTTACGATGCGCTGCAGTCGCATCTAAAAGCCGAGGGTAAAGAAAGTTGGGGTTGGCCGGTATTCCCGCAAGACTACAAAGATTACCACAATCCAGCTGTCGAAAAATTTAAGCGCGCAAATGCGCAAGACGTAAAATTTTATCTGTTCCTTCAGTGGATTGCGGCGCAGCAACTTGAACTAGCGAGTCGTAAAGCAACAGATGCTGGAATGACAATAGGCCTTTATCGGGATTTAGCCGTTGGTGTAAGTGAGGGCAGTGCAGAAATTTGGGGTAATAAAGACCTTTACTGTACCAATGCGAGCGTGGGCGCGCCACCAGATATTTTGGGCCCTCTTGGTCAGAATTGGGGCTTACCACCGATGGACCCACGTAAGCTTTACGAACAAGGCTACCAGCCAATAATCGATTTATTTGCTTCGAATATGGCATCGTCTGGATCACTGCGTATTGACCATGTGATGGCGCTATTGCGTTTGTGGTGGGTAGTAAAGGGCGACAACGCAAAAGACGGTGGCTATGTATATTATCCAGTGGACGATTTGTTGGGTATTCTCGCACTAGAAAGTCATCGAAACCAAAGTCTCGTTATCGGTGAAGATTTGGGAACGGTGCCAGAAGAGATCCGCAGTAAGTTGGCGGATAATGGTGTCTATTCTTATCGTGTATTCTTCTTTGAACAAGCTGAAGACGGTGGTTTCTTCTCGCCTAGCCATTATCCTGTTCAGTCAATGTCAACCTTGACTACACACGATATGCCGACACTCATCGGTTACTGGCATTGCCTGGACCTTGAGTTAGGTAAAGAGATTGGGCTTTACCCAACGGATGAGATTCTACAAACCTTGTATGCAGACCGTCACCAAAATAAGCAAGAAATTCTCAATACGCTACACGGTCACAGTTCAATTGGAGATAACGTAGGTCAGGATGTTAATTATACGGGTATGAACCGTGAACTTAACAATGGTATGCAGGTGCATATGGCCGGAGGCTCAAGTGCATTATTGAGCCTTCAGCTAGAAGACTGGTTAGAAATGGATAAGCCGGTCAATATCCCTGGGACGTTCAACGAGTACCCAAATTGGCGCAGAAAACTCACTGAAAACATTGAGTCGCTGTTTGAAAGACATGATATTAACGAATTAGCGTCTAAACTTACTCTGGCAAGAAAACAAGCAAGCCAAGGTTAGGGAGCGTGTTCCCCAATATCATTATCAAAGAAAAGGTAATTGATAGTTGCCTAGGCAACTTAATCGAGTAAGATAAAGTGCCACTAGGGTGCTTTTGATAGAGCTTGAACGCAATAAAGCGTACTCAAGCTCTCAATTCAACCCGCTGAAGTGCGGGTTTTTACTAGGAGTAGCGAATGCAATTAGCGCAGCAGTCTGAACAGGTTTCATGTTCTCAACCGTTTTCCCATCTAGGTGTAGTGACAAGCAAACAGGACGTAGTCATTCGAGTATGGCGTCCCGATGCGAGCGAAGTCACGATTAAGTGGGAGAATTCTGCGCTGAATGATTTAACGCTCTCTTCAAACAATGGACTATTCGAAGCCCCACTACCTGAAAATTACAACGGTGAACTCTATCGCGTTATCGTTAACGGTTCGGCCAACAACAACGGCTATATTGACCCGTACCAGTTCGCCGAACAGGCTTACCATGCCGTGCATTACATTGATAGTGCACCGGAAAATTTATACAAGCAAGCAGGGGCGCAACTTGTCACGCTAACGACATCTCAAAGTCATGTTGTCAGCGGTGTAAGGTTTTGTGTCTTTGCGCCGAATGCTAGCGCCGTATCTTTAATAGGCGATTTCAATCAGTGGGATGGCCGTATGCATCCTATGGAAAAAACGTCTATGGGATATTGGGTGCTTTTTGTACCAGAACTGGCTGAGGGCGAGCGCTACAAGTATCAAATCAAAGATGCACATGGCCACGATTTACCGCACAAAGCCGATCCGCTTGGTTTCAGTGCAGAACAATATCCATCACACGCGTCGAAAATCTTCAATCACGATAATTATCAGTGGAAAGACAGCGTGTGGATGGAGCAGCGAGGCAAAAATAAATATCAAAGCCCTATGAGCATATATGAAGTGCATTTAGGCTCATGGAAACGTCCAGGAGATAAGGCAAACGCCCGCTACCTTACTTATCGTGAACTCGCTGATGATTTGATCGACTACGTCAGTGATATGGGCTATACACATTTGGAACTGCTTCCCATTTCTGAGTTTCCGTTTGATGGCTCGTGGGGATATCAGCCCGTTGGCATGTTTGCGCCTACCAGTCGTTTCGGGAACCCCGATGACTTTAAATACTTTGTCGATAGATGCCACCAAGCAGGGATTGGGGTTATTATCGATTGGGTACCAGCTCACTTTCCAGAAGATGGACATGGGTTAGCCAGATTCGATGGTTCTTGTGTCTATGAATATGAAGACCCGCGAAAGGGCTGGCATCCAGACTGGAACTCTTGCATTTATGATTTTGGCAAAGATACCGTTCGTCAATTTTTGGTTGCAAACGCACTGTATTGGCTAGACAAGTTCCATGTTGACGGTCTCCGTGTAGATGCCGTTGCATCTATGCTCTATCTCGATTATTCCCGTAACCACGGCGAATGGATCCCCAATGTGGATGGTGGTAACGAGAACTACGAAGCCATCAGTTTGCTTAAGTGGATGAACGAGGAAGTGTATAAACATTTTCCTGATGCCATGACTATTGCTGAAGAGTCTACGTCGTTCCCCAAAGTATCACGACCGCTATTTGACGGGGGCCTAGGCTTTGGCTTTAAGTGGAATATGGGGTGGATGCACGATTCTTTGCATTATATTGCGAAAGATCCGGCATACCGCAATTATCACCACGGCGATATCACCTTCAGCATGGTGTATGCGTTTGATGAAAACTTTGTACTACCTATTTCACATGACGAGGTCGTTCACGGAAAGGGTAGCATGCTGCATAAAATGCCTGGTGATGAATGGCAGCAGGCGGCGAATCTACGCTGTTACGCGGGTTTTATGTATGGTCATCCGGGTAAAAAACTTAATTTCATGGGTAATGAGATTGCGCAAGCTCGTGAATGGAACCATGACAGCAGCCTTGATTGGCACCTCTTGGATTACGACAAGCACAAGGGTGTTCAGGCGCTTTATAAAGCGCTTAACCATCTGTACACATCAACGCCTGCGTTGTATGAGCAAGACCATAACCCTGCTGGCTTTGCTTGGTTAGATCACGGTAACGCCGGCCAAAGTGTTGTGTCATTCATTAGAACTTCAAAAGACGCAAAACAGAAAGTCTATGTTGTGTCGAACTTCACTCCGGTTCCGCGTACGAACTTTAGGATAGGTGTCGATGAAGCCTGTTCACTGTCGCTGGCGTTGAATACAGATGCCGGGGAATTTTGGGGTAGCAAACATGATGTGGTCTCAACGGTAGAGACGCAAAACACTCCGTGGAACGACCGCCCATATTCTGCAGAAATAACATTGCCGCCACTGTCTACCGTGTTTTATGTAACCCACTTGGATTAAACCGTTGAGCTATGTGTAAATTGAGAACGTTGTGAACGAGATGCAAACGACCGCGCTAATTGAAATAAATGGAATAGGCCAGCCGTATCCACTCGGCGCCTCGCTCACAAAAGAGGGATGCAATTTCGCTGTATATGCACCAGACGCGAAAGCGGTGATAGTGTGCTTTTTCACGAGTGATACTGAAGAAGCGGTAAGTGAGCACCCGTTACCTGAAAAAACAGGAAGTGTTTGGCATGGCCATTTCAGTGGCGTTAGTGCAGGCCAATACTACGGATATCGCGTTGAGCGTGGCGAGGGCGGTTTGCACTCAGTGCCTACAGATAAACTGCTTATCGACCCTTATGCAAAGAAGCTCAGCCGCGCAATAAAGTGGGATGCAAGGCGTTACAAGCACGACTCTCAATTCATGATCCCAAAGTGTATCGTCATAGATGAAAGCGAATATGCCCTAAGCCATGCGAGTGCGCCAGTCATTCCCAAACACAAGCGTATTGTCTATGAGGCTCACGTAAAGGGTCTCACAAAGCTTCACCCCGATGTTCCAAAAGAACACAGAGGTAAGTTTATAGGGGCAGCACATCCAAGTGTTATTAATCATATAAAAGCGCTAGGTATTACTACCGTGCAGTTTATGCCCTTGTGTTCATTTATGCCTGAGCCTTTTATTACCGACAAAGGCCTCACCAATTATTGGGGTTATAACCCCGTGAACTTCTTTGCGCCGGAGCCTCGCTACGGGGTGTCAGACGCTCTCGCAGAGCTAAAACAAATGGTCGATGCGTACCATAGCGCTGGCCTCGAAGTCATTGTTGATGTGGTATTTAACCATACTGCAGAAGCAGGCGAGGGTGGGCCTATTTTATCGTATAAAGGTCTTTGCCCTTACCAAGCTTATTTGCTTGAACAGACTAAAACCGGTGAGCTCGTCTATTCAAACCATTCAGGCTGTGGCAATACGGTAAACACCGCTCAGCCATTCATGATGGGCCTTATCTTAGATGCAATGCGTCACTGGGTAACGGTTATTGGTGTCGATGGCTTTAGGTTTGATTTAGCTGTTTGTTTAGGGCGAGAACCGCAAGAGTACAATAAAAAATCCGGGCTGCTACGTGCAATCAGCTGCGACCCAATTTTAAGAGATAAAGTGCTACTTGCTGAGCCTTGGGATATCGGCCCAGGTGGTTATCAAGTTGGTAATTTTCCGTCGCCATGGCTTGAGGTCAACGACAAATATCGGGACACCGTTCGGGCATTTTGGCGCGGAGACGATGGCTTTACAGCAGACTTTGCGACGCGATTAATGGGCTCCAGAGATATATTCCACAAAGGCTCTCGACACATTAGCACATCGGTTAACAATGTAACGTATCACGATGGGTTTACGCTGCACGACATGGTGACCTACGCCGAGCGTCATAATTTGGATAATTTAGAAGACAACAGAGACGGTCATGGTCACAACCTTTCCGCTAATTATGGGGTAGAGGGGGAAACTAACGACGAATCAGTTATAGCCATGCGTGAGCGCCAAAAGCGAAACCTCTTTGCTACCTTAATATTTTCACAAGGTACCCCCCATATTCTTGGCGGAGATGAGCTTAGCCGTACGCAAAATGGAAACAACAATGCGTATTGCCAAGATAATCCTATAAGCTGGTTGAATTGGGACCTTAACAAACGCAAGCAGGATTTTCTCCGCTTCTGCCAATATGTTATTCGCCTGCGTCAATCGTCTTCTTTGCTCAGTGAGCTGAAACTGCATGATGATGCCTTTACTTTGTCTCGAAATGTAAGGGAAATAAATTGGTACAAGCCTGACGGCTCAGACAAAGCATCTGAAGATTGGAACACCCATCACAATAAGGCCTTTGGCGTTGAAATAAAGGGGTGCGTTGTCGGGGAACAACGACCTGAACACTGGTTTTTATGTGTAAACGCCAGCGAAAATGACGTTCGTTTTCACTTACCGTCCGTGCTTCCTAAGGGGGGATGGACTATGCATTTGGATACGCGGTACAGCGCTTTAGAAGAGCAACCCTCAATTTGTATTCAAAAAGTGTTTTTACAAGCGAGTAAATCACTCACTCTCTTTAGTTTTGCCCAGTTTACAGGGTAAAACGCAATTTATGCTGCGTGAATGTACAGTTATCGTCAGTGCTCGCTCATGCTTTTCAGGTGGAAAGTGACGAAGTCTTTACCTTTGTCGATATTTCATACAGCATAGGGCAACACGCTTAAACTTAGGGTTAAAAATTAGAACCCATTAACCTTTAAGACCCATTTATGTTTACCGCTGGTGATATTTACACCAGTGCTAACGAAAAAACGATGTTTGACTGTTCATTATTCTTTCAGGTGGTATCATGCGCAGCCATCTGAAATGTGAGGGTGTTCCTATGCAAAAGAAAGGTGGTAATTCGCACGACGACAAGTCCTGTGATATTGGTTTTATCGGTTTAGGGGTAATGGGCAGTAACCTAACCATGAACCTGGTGGACCATGGCTATCGCGTCGCTTGTTTCGATTTAGATCAAAATAAAGTTGAGTCTATTTTAGCTAAAGACAAGAGCGAAAGAGCTGAAAATACTGAGCCTCGTGTTGAAGGCTGCAGTTCCTATACCGAGCTTTTGAGTAAATTAAAAGCCCCTCATTTGATTATCATATCAGTGCCTGCGGGCGATCCAGTTGATCACGTATGTAATCATCTTATCGATGCGGGTATCCACGCTGACGATATCGTTGTCGACACAGGTAACAGCTTGTGGACTGATTCTGTCGCCCGAGAAGAGCAGTATAAAGGTAAATTTATATTCTTCTCTACCGCTGTGTCAGGGGGTGAAGTGGGTGCACGTTTTGGACCGTCTTTAATGCCGTCGGGCAACCCCTACGCGTGGACTCGAATTGAACCTGTTCTTAAAGCCATTGCCGCCAAAGTTGACCCTGAAACCGGTAAACCGTTAGAAAGTCATACACCAGGTGCGCCAGTACTCGAAGGCGAGCCCTGTGCGACTTACATTGGTCCGGTTGGAGCAGGCCACTATGTGAAAATGGTGCATAATGGTATTGAATACGCGGATATGCAGCTGATCTGCGAAACTTACCATGTTATGCGCGAAGCCCTGCATATGGCGCCAGCTGAAATTGCAGAAGTATTCCGCAAGTGGAATGAAGGTAAACTCAACAGCTACCTGATGGAAATCAGTGCCGAAGTGCTTGAGCAAATGGACCCCGAAACCAATCAGCCACTCGTTGATGTCATCTTAGACAGGGCAGGACAGAAAGGAACGGGCCTTTGGACTGCTGTGAGTGCACTTCAAGTAGGTAGTCCTGCACAAACGATAACATCAGCCGTATTCGCACGGAGCATCTCTAGCTTGAAAGACGAGCGTGTAGCTGCGAGTAAAGTACTAACCGGTCCTGATGCACCAACGTTTAGTGATGCTGAAAAGATGTCTATCGTTAATAAGCTAGAGCAAGCGCTCTACTGCTCGAAAATTTGTGCATACGCGCAAGGTTTTCAGCTAATGGCGATGGCGGGTAAAGAACACGGTTGGACACTAGAATTTGGTGAAATTGCTAAAATCTGGCGTGCTGGCTGTATTATTCGAGCGGTATTTTTGCAGTCGATTTCCAAGGCTTATGAAAATAATGAAGACCTTGCTAATTTGCTGATGGATCCATTCTTTTCTGAACAAATAACGCAATTCCAGGCTGACTGGCGTGAATCTATTGCTCAGGCAACGCTTGCGGGGGTTCCTTGCCCTGCTATGATGTCCGCATTGAGCTATTATGACTCCTATCGCACTGCAGTATTGCCTGCCAACCTGTTACAAGGTCAACGTGACTATTTTGGCGCGCATACTTATCAGCGTGTTGATAAACCGGCGGGCAAGAAGTATCACATCGAATGGAGTGATCCAGCTAGGCCACAAACTGCTATCAAAAGGTAGTTGCTAACATTCATCGCTATCACTTACACGTCTGTGTTATGACGATTGTGGGTGGTAATCGAAAAAGGTGTATTTGTTATCAGATACACCTTTTTTTGTTTGAAGAGGTAAGGTATGTCGACAGATAAAAATGAAAATGCGTCTAAGACTATGAAGGACTGGAAAACAGAACTCAGTGAACAGGAATATTATGTTTGCCGCGAAGCTGGGACCGAGCGGCCTTTCACTGGGGTGTTGCTAGATGAGCAGCGAGATGGCGTGTATTTATGTAAGTGCTGTGAAGCACCATTATTCCCTTCCGACACTAAATTCGACGCGGGATGTGGTTGGCCCTCTTTTTACAAGCAGCTAGATGAAGGGAATGTTGATTACCGAGAAGACTTAACGCACGGGATGCGTAGGGTTGAGATATTCTGTAAAGCGTGTGGCTCGCACTTGGGGCACGTTTTTCCTGATGGGCCAGCGCCAACGGGCCAACGTTATTGTGTCAACTCACTCTCAATGACATTCAAAAGTGAGGATAACGTGAAAGTAAGAGGGTGAGTCCGCCCGTCTGCTGTGCCGCTGGGCGTGACTAAGGTAAACATCTGATTAAAAATTGACCTTGCGCGAGTCGGACATTTTTAATTTAAAAAAAAACCGCGTATAAATCGCGGTTTTTTTGATTATTTATAGATAAAATTGTGTAACTAAATTTCAAAATTTTACAGCTTATCTAGCTTCAGCGCGTTTGCATCGAAAGTTACGCTCTTCAAGTTACTGATTATTTCATCGACAATGTCATCGAGAATTTCGGTAGGAAGGTCATGCATTTCTCCCAATTGAACCCGTTGATTTTCACCGAGTCTGTCATCGAATGCTTCTGCTACGCCATACCACACATAAGCACGTCGATAATTTTCTAAATCCATTCCAATAGCGGCAAGAGAGTAAAAAACACTGACATCAATATCATCACTGTCAGTATACAAACTTAACGCGCGATGTAGGGTTTCTGTTGTTCGTTTCAAATCTGTTTTTATCTGAACCGAAGCCAGGGATACCAGCAAACTAGGGTCGGTAACACGATTACTCGCAGCATAGCGTTCAAAGCGATGAAATGCGTCTTTGTCGTTAAAGCGAGTCCAATGATAGTAGGATAGGTAGGGGTCAAGGGAGTCCTTTGTTTCCCTGCTGAGACGTTTAATTTCTCGCTGGGCAGTAATCACGCCTTTTAATCGCGTGGCCTCTTTTCCTTTTCGCTTTACGTGTTCAATGTGCTGTACTTCTTCAACACAGGTTAAGTATTTCTCGAAGTTTAATAACAGAGGATATTTGTAAGCATCATCCTTTGTATCTTGGTTGTAGTAGCGAAGTCGAATAATTTCAGCACGCTCAACGCGACAACGCGCGTCTAAACTTAAATCTAAACAAATTTCACTGTGTGATTCGCAAATCTCGCTAATGGTGGGCTCGAACAGATCGCCACAGCCGCTTAGAGAAATGAGCGCCAGCCCAATCGTCGATAGCCGCTTTTTTGTTGGAAACTTACTAAATAAATTCTCCGTTGTGCGCTTTTTTATGCTGGTTTTGAAACTTATCAACAATTTGGTCTTCCTAACTTGTTTATTTAATATATCGCTCGTCACCGTCAGACGAAAAACTCACCTAGTGTACCCTAAAAATAATAAAAAGCTGACGCGTAATTAAGATTTGTTGCCCGTAAATTCGCCATAACGCAATGGTAGAACAACGGCCATCAACAACACCGTTAATTTAATTTCGATGAAGGCAGAAGCATGAATCAACAGTTTGAGCAGGAATTACAAAGCAGCTGGCAAGAGCGTCAGGAATACGCAGAAATGATGTTGCCCCTTATTGGTAAGCTTTATCGCAATAAGGCCGTTGAAATTTCGGTTTACGGACGCTCATTATTGAACGCCAGTGCGATTGACGTTATCAAAGCGCATCGCAAAGTGCGTCTTCACGAAGGAATTAAGTTACGTTTACGCGAAAGCTATCCTATTTTAGAAGCGTTGAGCAACATGAAGCTTGCGCCAGCGCAAATCGACATTGGCAAACTGGCCTTCGACTTTCACTTTGGTTCTGCGGTTGACAACAGCGACCTTACGGCCTACCTCAACGAAAAACTAAACGACGTTGTGAATAAAGAGGACGATCAGAAACCTCAAGACGTTGTACTTTATGGTTTTGGCCGTATAGGTCGTTTACTTGCTCGCCTGCTTATAGAGCGTCAAGGTAAAAACAACAAGCTTCGTTTACGCGCCATTGTGGTGCGAGGCGGACGTGATGGCGACCTAGAAAAGCGCGCGAGCTTGCTCCGTCGCGACTCGGTACATGGCCCATTTAACGGCAGTATCACGGTTGATTACGAACGCAACGCATTGAAAGCGAACGGCTCATACATTCAAGTCATTTATGCGAACAGCCCTGATGAAGTCGATTACACTCAATATGGTATCGATAACGCTATCATTGTAGACAACACGGGTATTTGGCGCGACCGCGATGGTTTGGGTCTTCACCTTAAAGCGAAAGGGGCGGCGAAAGCCATTCTTACCGCACCGGGCAAAGGCGACATTAAGAACATTGTACACGGTGTGAATGACGAAGAAGTAACGCCTGAAGATACTATCGTTTCTGCTGCAAGCTGTACGACTAATGCGATCACGCCAGTACTTAAAGCACTAGATGAAGAGTATGGTATTGAAAACGGACACGTTGAAACAGTTCACTCTTACACAAACGATCAGAACCTAATCGACAATTACCATAAAGGCGACCGTCGAGGACGTAGTGCTCCACTTAACATGGTAATTACGGAAACGGGCGCAGCGAAAGCGGTGGCTAAAGCGTATCCGAAATTGGCGGGTAAACTTACGGGCAACGCTATTCGTGTGCCTACACCTAACGTATCGCTAGCGATTTTAAACCTAAACCTTAAAACGCCGGTGGATCGTATTGCAGTTAACGAGTTTTTGCGGGATACGGCTTTGTTCTCGAAACTTCAGCATCAAATTGACTACACGGCAAGTAAAGAGATTGTTTCTACTGACTTAGTCGGCTCTCGCGCTGCGTCGGTTGTTGATTCACAAGCGACGATAGCTGCGGACAATCGCTTAACGCTTTACGTGTGGTATGACAACGAGTTTGGATACAGCTGCCAAGTATTACGCGTTGTGCGCGATATGGCTGGCTTGAGCTTCCCTACGTTACCGCTTTAAATGAAAAGCATGAGAAAGCCCCGTTTTTGAAAAACTGCGCTTTTACCTGTTCAAAAAACCGACCCAAGTGGTCGGTTTTTTAGTGGTGTAAACATTTTGTATACTTCCAGCGAGATAAAACCCGCTGAGTGCGTGGAATTTGTGTTTATGTCTATGCTAAATTAGCGCGCAAATAATTAGGAAAACGACAGTCTATGCATATTTCCAGTCAATTCGACAGCGGTAACATTGAAGTAATTAGCGCACAATCACCTGACGATATTCGTCTAACCATTCCTAACGACAACCAATCTGAATTTGCACAGTGGTTTCATTTTCGTTTAGTGGGCGAAACCTTTGTTACGCACACAATGACGATTGGCAACTTGGCAAAATCAGCGTATCCAGAAGGTTGGAAGGGATATAATGTTTTAGCGTCTTACGACCGTCAAACCTGGTTTAGAATTCCTAGCGAATTTGACGGGGATAACCTGACGTTTTCATTAACATTGGAACAGCCCAGTGTTTATTTTGCCTACTTCATTCCCTACAGCTATGAGCGTCATCTTGATCTTGTGCACGACGCGCAAATGTCATTGCTTTGTGAGCACAAATTCTTAGGTCTCACGCTGGATGGCCGTGATATGTCTATGCTGGTGATCGGTGAAGAAACGCCAGAAAAGAAAAAAGTGTGGATCACGGCCCGTCAACACCCTGGCGAAACCATGGCCGAGTGGTGTGCGGAAGGTATTATCTACCGTCTGCTTGACGAGCAAGATGGTTTGGCGCGACAGTTGCTTGATAACGCGGTGTTTTACATTGTACCGAACATGAACCCAGATGGCAGTGCACGCGGCCATCTGCGTACCAATGCTGTAGGCACCAACCTTAACCGCGAGTGGGCAACACCTTCGAAAGAAAAAAGCCCGGAAGTTCTTTATGTACTCAACGCAATGAGCGAAATTGGTGTCGACATGTATCTTGATTTGCACGGTGATGAAGCATTACCGTACAACTTTGTAGCAGGAAGTGAAGGCAACCCTAGTTACAATGACACGATAAAGATGCTTGAAAACACGTTTAAAGATGCGCTGTTAAATGCAACGCCTGAATTTCAAGACGAGTTTGGTTATGATAAAGATGAGCCTGGCAAAGCCAACTTAACCGTTGCGTCAAATGCGGTTGGCGAAAAATTCAAATGTATGGCGTATACGGTAGAAATGCCATTCAAAGACAATGCAGATGTGCCGGACGACATTTATGGATGGTCGGTACAGCGCAGTCGTCAATTAGGTGAAGATTTGCTTATTGGTGTGAATGCTGTGGTTAAAAAGCTGAAAGCATCAGAGCAATAAAATAAGAATTAGGAAGCGTAAGCCTCCGCATTAAAGGCCTCGACAAACAGAGGCCTTTTAATTATTTAAATAAAACAACAATTAAACATAATAAAAAAGGGGAATAACGTTGGAAGGGTTATATGGTTTTCTGACTATGCTCGATGGATTCTTAGGGGGCGCGTTCTGGTTTCCTTATGTACTGTTAGGCGTGGGTCTTTTCTTTACGATTTATCTTAAATTTCCGCAAATTCGATTTTTTAAGCACGCTTGGCAAGTGGTTACCGGTAAGTTTGATAAAGAAAGCGATCCGGGCGACACCACACATTTTCGTGCTCTCACAACCGCCCTGTCTGGTACGGTAGGAACAGGTAATATTTCTGGTGTTGCCTTTGCGATTTTCCTTGGTGGTCCTGCCGCACTATTTTGGATGTGGGTTACGGCCTTCTTGGGTATGACTACCAAGTTTGTAGAGGTGACGTTATCTCACAAATACCGAGTTAAGACCGAAGATGGCACCATGGCTGGCGGCCCCATGTACTACATGGACCGTCGACTTAACATGAAATGGTTAGCGGTGGCGTTTGCTATAGCAACAGTCGTTAGCTCGTTTGGTACAGGTAACCTTCCACAAAGTAACGGTATTGCGCAAAGTATTGAAGCTACCTTTGGCTTTGAACCATGGATGGTAGGCAGTGTATTGGGTATTCTTCTTGCTCTTGTTATTCTTGGTGGTATCCAGCGCATTGCGGCTTTCACGGCACGTGTTGTTCCTGTAATGGCTGTTATTTACCTTATTGGTGCGCTGGCCGTTATATTCGCAAACCTAGACAATATTGGCCCTTCCTTTGCCGCTGTTATTGGAGATGCGTTTACCGGTTCAGCCGCCGCAGGGGGGTTCTTAGGCGCCTCGTTAGCTTATGCATTTAACCGTGGCGTTAACCGTGGCCTGTTTTCAAACGAAGCGGGTCAAGGCTCTGCACCTATTGCACACGCTGCGGCGAAGACAAAAGAGCCAGCGTCAGAAGGTATGGTGTCTCTGCTTGAACCGTTTATCGATACTATTCTTATTTGTACCGTTACGGGGTTGGTTATTCTTTCGTCAGGTGTTTGGAAAGAGAAGCACGAAAACGTATTCGACCGTTCTGACATGTACTTTGTTGCCGGTCAGTACGATGATTCCAACCAAGCTGATGTTGATAAATTATACGGTTACCTTAACGAGATAGAAGGTAATGTGGTTGAACCTTATACCGGCTCTATCACTGTTGTTAACGGTACTGCGGTAAGCGATGGGTTTACACTGCTTAATGCTCGCTCAATAGCTGAGGACGTTAAATACTCCGTAGGAAGCGAAGATTTATTTACGGGCACCCTTAAAATTGTTGATGGTAAACCGGTAAAAGAAAACTTAGAGGTGAGCGGTAAGTCGCTGGTTCACTCTGCAGCGCTTACTACCATTGCCTTTACCCGCGGTTTCTTTGGCGATTTTGGTCAATACATCGTATCAATTGGGCTTATGCTTTTTGCTTTTTCAACGGCAATTGCGTGGTCTTACTATGGCGACAGGGCGATGACCTATCTTTTAGGCCCGCGTTCCGTTATGCCGTATCGCGTTATCTATGTGGCGGGTTTTGTATGGGCCGCGTTTTCAGACACCACATTGGTATGGGCACTGTCAGCGGTTGCGATTGTTGTTATGACCTTGCCAAACCTGTTTGGAATTATGCTGCTTTGCAAAGAAATGAAAGAGACCGTAAATGACTATTGGTCTCGCCATAAGAAGTAAATAAAAAATAGCTTATACACAGACCTCATAGACGCTGTCGTTTGAGGTTTGTGCAGTAAATGAGCGTTTGAAATTGCGCGACGGTGCTTCATTAAAAAAGTGAACGCCTCGCGCATTTTTTATGTCAGATTTTATCCTCATAATCGACTTCATTGTTGTGCCGAACTTAAGTATGATACCCCTCCGCGTATAACTACTGGTGTTAATAGCGTCAGTTTCCATTTCGCACCCAATAAATAGGAGCAACATATGGCATTAGTTGACTGTCCTTCATGCAATAAAAAAACGTCAGACAAGGCTCAGGCGTGCCCTCACTGTGGTTTTAAAATTGGCGACGCCACGTCAGAAGACATTGAACGTAAGCAAAACTTACAAAAGTTTAAAAAGTTACAGAGTATCCAGAACCAGTCACTCCTTGCTATGCTTGTGTTTGTTGCGAGTTTCGGTTTTATGTACTGGGGCGGAACCCGCCCGGGTGACTTGCAGCATAACCTAGCTATTTTGGGCGCAGTGGTAGGCTTTGTCTGGTACTTAGTAAACCGTGCGCGAATTGTATATATAAAGCGTTTGTCCTAAATGAATATAGATGCACTTGTAGCCAGCATGACGCCAGAAATTTATGAGCGTCTGCGACAGGCCGTTGAAACAGGAAAGTGGCTTGACGGTACGCCACTAAACGAAGAGCAAAAAGCGAGCAGTATGCAGGCCGTTATGCTTTATCAAGCTAAAATTGAAAAGTCTTCAGAGCATATGACTGTGGGCGAGAGCGGCGAGATTGTTCACAAAAGCAAAGCCGACTTTAAACGTTCATTACAAAATGAGCAGGATGATAAAAATACAATAGCGCGGTTCAAACAGGATGATATTTAGTCGTATATTTACGCCTTCACACCAAAGCCCAAAACCTGAAAAACGAATGCAGGCAATCGAAAGCCTCTCTCCAGAAAAGGCACAGGAAAAAACAATTCTTCATGAGCTTGCCTTTAATGACGAAAACCCAAACGTAAGCTTGGCTGCGTTAGAAAAGCTTAATAGCTTCGTTTTGTGGCTCAAGATGTCGCAAATTGCGAAGCAATCTCGTGTTAAAAAAACCGCGGAGTCGAAGGTTAATTCAGCGCTGTTGAATGAAGGGGCGCTCTCACTTTCTCCCGAAGAAAAATTTTCATTTTTGACGGAAACTGCAAGCCCAGATCTTGTCGTACAGCTGTTGCCTAAGATGAAAGAAAGAGACGCCAGCCTTTTAAGCGACGACGTCTTAGCTCAAGCACTTATTGATAAAGTTAACAAGCCGTCATTCACACATTATGTGTTTTTAGAAGGGGCAAGTGCGAGTTTACAAACACAGATAATTAGCGCCCAGTCTCATGTCTCAGATTTGCAGAAATTGGCAAAGAAAGTGTCTGATGCTGACCTTTTATCCAAAATCAACGCCCGTATAGACGCAATCAAAGAGGCCGAGCAGCGCCCAATTGAACTCAAAAAACAGCTCACGTTAACACTGTCTAAGTTCCAGGCACTACTTGATAAGGCCGACGTTGAGGTCGTTGAAGAAAAACGTCGCGAACTTGAGAGTGAGCTTTCTGGGCTATTCACCCAGATTAATTTACTCACACAGGATGAGCGTGCAGAGTATGAAGAAAAGCGAAGCCGCATCGGCGAGCAAGTAGAACGCTATCTAGCCCGCATTCGACCTGGGTGGGAAGAGAAGCAGCGAGCCGCTCAGCTTGATAATACAAAGGCGTTGTGTGAACAACAGCTAACCCATGCTACTAAGCAAGTATCGTGGCTCTACGATAGCCGACTGTGTGAAGCAACGCTTGCAGATGTCGCTACTGTAAACGAGAGTGTTCGTGGCGTTGAAGCCACACTAGAGCAACTCGCTCGTTTGGGTAAGGACACATCTAACGAAAAGCGCATACGAGAAATATCAAAAGCGGTAAATCAGCTAAACGACAAGCTTGAACGCTTTTCGATGCAGCAACATTACGGACAAAAGCTCCTTATTAAACTGCAAACCCTTGAGGGTATTGTGGCAAAAATGACAAAACCCTCTGGTGGAGAAGCGGACAGTGTTTTAACGAATGCAGGCATCACAGAGGCAAGTTCATCAAATGAGGCGCAGTTAGACACTGACGAAAGTGTGGATAATCTTCAGGCCGCATTTCATAAAGCTCGCGATGACTACAAGGCGATAAGTCGTGAAATTGATTCTATCCCTGATGTTTTATTGGCGCGTTACAAGGCTGTGCTTAGTCGCGTGAATGCCAAAGAGCGAGCGAATAAAGTAAAGGAAAATGAGCAGGTTAAGAACGCTAGAAAACAAATTAGTGTAATCGACAATCTTATCGCTCAGGGCAAATTTCGAGTTGCGATTGCGAAATTTCAAAAGCTCGAAGAAAGTTACAACGCGTTATCGAGTGCGGCTAAAAAACATGTTGAGAAACGGTTTGAAAAAACGGCGGAAGAAGTCACTCACCTAGAAGGGTGGCAAAGTTATCTTGCAGCGCCTCGCAAGCCCGCTCTTGTTGAAGAAGCAAACGCGCTGGCGTCGACAATTCCAGATGATATAAAAGCGCGAAGCGAAGCGATTAAGTATCTTCGCAAACAGTGGTTATCACTGACGACCGCGTCAGATAACAACGCCACCGATAACGGTGACGATAGTTTGCAACAGCAGTTTGACCAGGCGCTTGAAAAGGCGTTTGAGCCGTGTCGAGCGCACTATGCAAAACTCGATGAGCAACGTCTACAAGCGCAAGAAAAGCGCCAATCCATTATTGCGTCAGCTAAATCGCTCGACACCGAAATGCCAGAAGCCGAATTAGTTAAGGTTTTCGACAGAATTGCAAAGCAATGGCATGCTGCTGGCCAAGTGGAGCGCGATACCTACGAGCAACTTAAGCACGAGTGGAAGGCGGTATCATCGCCTATTCAAAATAAGATTCGAGTTTGGCAGAACGACAATCAAGCACAGAAACGAGCATTAGTTTTACAAGCTCAGCAACTTGCTAATGAAGAAGACATTGCTGCTGGTGCAGACCAGGCTCAGGCATTACAAAAGCAATGGAAGCAGATTGGGCATGCTGGAAAGCGAGAAGAAAGTAAGCTTTGGTCAGAGTTCAAAGCGGCAAATGATCGAGTTTTCGAACGCGTGAAGGCACAAAGGAAAAACCAAAATAACGCGTTGAATGCGCAGGTTGATTCGCTGCTTACTCATATTGAAAGTATCGATATAGAAAGCCATGAAGTTGACTTCAGCGAATCGGTAAGTAAATTAAGAGCGCAACTTTTTGAATTGCCCAAGCCGCAGCGCAGCAAAGTTGAAAGAAAGCTAGAATTGATTGAAAGTAAACGCGAAGCGCTAGAAAAAAGCGCGCAATCTCAAGCACAAATTGACAAAGCGCAAGCACTCATATCACTGCTGAAACTAAGCCTAGGCGAGGGAAGTGATGATGAGCAAATGCTGGCTGAAAGATTAGGTAAGCGCTGGTCAAATTTGTTTCAACAGTCTGACGGTCACATTCGATTACAGCATGACAGGCAATGGCTAACGGTTGCTTTGGAAGTAGCGTCTCATATGCCAAGTCCTGATGCCGATGCATCAATAAGGTCAAGCGTTCAGTTACAAATGATGACAGCAAAACTGGAGCTCGGAGAGTCCGCCACTGCGTCTGAGATTTTAGCCGATTGGCTGTCATATGATGTGCTAGGCGTTAAAGACAAGATCTTCACTCAACGTGTTATTGCCATTATAGATGCACACCCGGAGGTAGTGGCTTAAATGGATAACGCTGTTGAATATGAGTTTGAGACAGAGATGTCTGCCTATCGGTTTTTAAATACGGTCAAACATCTTGATGCTGATGGATTAAAGGTCAAGTTCGGACGATCTGACCATCATGTACACGTTAAATATCGTTATATTCTGGGAGAGTTTGACTCGACCCTCTCGACACTTGATGATCTTGCTAGAGATTTGGGTGGAGAAGAAGTGACCTAGCGTTCGTTATGTTAAAAAAAAAGGTCAGACATTCGTCTGACCTTTTCATAGAGAGACCCTACTAGCAGTCTTTATCTTCAGCATCTACGCCTTCTTTCACATCCTCGCACGCGTCTTCAACGGCATTGCCGGCATCGGTAACCATCTCATCAAGCTCTTCGCCTGCATCTTCCGCTTCGCCGTCGCCGCATGCAGCTAGCGATAAAGCAAATGCCGATGCTACTAGTACTTTCGATAAATTTTTAAATGAAAACATATCCTTACTCCTTTTTCCTATTTAATTACGTGTTGATTTTAGACTCTTGGTGCTTTGCCACGTAGCGCGTTAGCGATCAGTGAGATTACAAGCAATGCGATAAACACAAAAAACAGAAATTGTGCTATACCTGTTGCTGCACCTGCGATGCCTCCAAAACCAAAAACTGCTGCAATAATGGCGATGATAAAAAATGTAATTGCCCAACCTAACATAACTAAGTCCTCGTATTGCTTCCGTTACTTTCACAATGACTAATGCTAGCTTCGTGCCGATTTTTTAAGTTAATGATATTTAACATAAATATCTGTTTTCAGGATTTGTTTGATCGATAGTGCGTAGATATTTAAAGTCACGATTACATAAAAGGCTGCATATTTTACATGCCTGCAAGCGCTAAATGTTAAATTCAAATCTTCGTGTCTATCTCCTTCTTTTAGGCCACCAAACCAAAATTGCCACTTTCCATCACTACTTGTATCGCCGGTAATTGCTATTGCATTCCAATATCGGAAATCGTTATTCGCGAATGTTTGCACACCTGCAAGTGTTAGGAATAATAAGACTAAGGCGTATTGGGGGAACTTAGATTTTGTGTTTATCTTTTTTTCAACATATAAAAAAAGAGGCAGAGCGGAAGGGAAAACCGCGCTGCCTTAAGAAAGGAGAGGGACTCCTTAGGTATGTAAATACTCAGGACGCAAAGCTTACTTAATTACCATTAGGGTTGTAAGGTAACGATGACTGATGAGCAACAATTCTGAGGTCGCCGTCACTGTCTTTCACGTAGGCAAACGTGTATTCGACTTTCGTTTCTCCTCCCTTAGTGTCGGTAAAGAAGTAGTTGCCCATTGCTACCGCCATTCGGCAGCTGTTATTTATAATGCCAACGTTATCGAATTTGACGTTTGTGTAGGGTTTAATCGCAAAGCCTTTGTCTTCTGAATAGGCATCGTTACCGCCGACAAAATAGGAAAGCGCTGCGTCAAAGCTCGAACGAAATTGATCGTTAGCAGCCAGTGTGGGCTTGAATAACACACTGCTCAAATCATAACCATACATATCTTGTATAAAATCGGCCGCCTCGGATGAGTAATCCCCATCGTTACTAAATACGGCACCAATTCTTACAATGCCATCTCCCCATTTTCTCTGGGCAGACACGACTTCCCGTTCTGTAATGCACTCATCAGAGTACAGTAGTGCATTATCTAATGCGTTTGCCTTTAGTACCGGAGCGTTTGACCCAGCATAATCCGTTTGTGGTTTCGCGACCGCACTGCAACCTGTAACTAATAAAACTGTAGCTGCTGCAACTGCTGTCTTTGTCATCACTGTATTTAGGTTTTTCATCGCTGACTCCTTAGTCATATGCAAAAAGTTACTGCTGTACCCGTATCACTGAGGAGATAGGGGCTTATAAAGCTGCTTTGCAGTTCATGTGACTAATGATAGATATTGTTGATGACGAAGACTTTTGTACAACATTAATAGAAGATTAACGGTACATTAAAAGCAAAAAAAATCCGACAGATAGAGAAATAAGCGATTTAATGAGCACTCAGTTTTATGGCTTCGTCGCCTACTTCTCAGCACGGGCATTTTGTTAGCACAAGATAATAGAGGCAGGGTGGGGAGTTAGTTTAAGCAATCCAATTTCTATATAGATAGGATTTAATTTTTGTTTTTTGTAGCGTGACTGCGAGAAAACCCGTGTCGCTTTCTCGCAGCAAAAAATTTTTTGGAGTACTAACGTTTATTTTATTTTTTTGGGTTCTAATGGTTCAGATAATATTTCTTGAACCGTAAACGCATTTTTCCCCAGGCTCGTCATGTCGTTCGACATTTTTACGTCTATAGTGAAATAGATATCGTTTATTTGAGTTTTAACGATGTCGTTAGCGTTAGGCACGGCCATTGGTTGAGCCACTTCGTCGCAGCCTGACATTGTGCACTGTTTATCAGTCTGAAAAGTAGTGACCTTATCGTTATTTGCCACTATCTCTCTGGCTAAAATCGGCTTTTTATCCACATTGGTTTTTACGATGGCAAGATAGGAAAAACCTTGTGAATTTGCTATTTCAGCAGCGCGATGCAGCGCGTATTGTTGAACGCGATCCGCCGGTGTCTTGTCCGTTGCTTTAAAAAGCACTTGTATCTCATTATCAGAAAGCTGTGCGCTAGAATAACCGTACGCGGCCTTTGAGCTTGCCGATTTATATGGCGTAGGCGCTGCCACTGGGGTAGATGAACAACCTGCTATCGCTAGGGCAAATGAAACCCCGACAGCAGCCAATGTTACGCGTGTTTTTTTGATTATAATTTTATCGTTCATCTCACATACTCCTTAAGTACTGTGATCACTGAAATATTGACATCAATGCTGTTCGACCTAAGGCCATTATAGCTTGATTGCGCTTCGCTTTTGGCTTTGCATCAACAGCGCCTTTGTACGCGCCCAATGCAGAAATTCCCAGAAGAATTTCAGGCTTTCCCATCAGTAACCTACATTGCCTCTTTGCTTGAGTAAGTGCAATGTCTGCGTGATGCTTTTGAGAAAAGTAAGCATGCTCTTTTTGAGCAATGTCTTGCATGTTTGCTTTAAGAAAAATGTTCATTGATTTCACCTGTGGTTTTAACGGGCGAGTTATACGAGCGCAAGCTATCCAAAAACTCTATGCCATGTTTGAATCAGCCGATGAAAGCTTAGGTAATTAAACGAATTTTGAGCAAGTTTAAAAAAACCAAACGCTGCAATACTATTGAAAGCCAGTAAAATTAAAGGAACCACAACATAGTGGACTCCAGCATTGTGCAGAGCAGCGCCAATGGCGATATTTAAAATTAACCAGCAGACCGTGCCCACCGCAAACGCGGCCAGACAGGCAAAAACAGTGACGAAAAAACTTTTTTTAATAAGCATAATTTCACTGTTAGTCAACGCTAAAAAGGCTAAACCTTGGGCCTTGCGCTGTGTAAACGCTTCTTGAAAAGCTGAAATTATGTCTGAAAATGCCGGGTCGGGGTATGGTTGATCGTTATCAGCGGTACTTGCGTTCTCACCCGTTTTCGGGTTGTAAGCATGATATTTCGCCTGCGCCCTCGGGGGCGTCAGACGAAATGGATTTTCCTCGCACAGGGTAAATTGTGCTTTGTGAAAATCAGGGACGTTCATTAAATTACTTCTTGCGTAGCAAAGAAGTGACCAACATGCCGGCAGCGAATGCTATGCCTGCCGTTGCTAATGGATTTTCAATGGCATAGTTACGCACTTTTGATGCTTGCCATTTTTGTTCCGCCAAACGCTTCCTCTCGGCCATGCTTTCTGCCGATGACGACGCTGTTTTACGAATGTTTTCTTCTGCAATGCCGGCACTATCTGCTAGCTTATCTACCGATGCGTGAAGAGAATCTTTCAGTTGGTCCGTTACTGGGTGGCTTGGCTCAGTCACGCCGTTTGCTGTCGTAGACTTTACTGATTGCGATTTTGCTGATGCTTGTGTAGCCATAATACTCTCCTTAATATTTTGGGTTCAGTAACAAAGCTGCAATGGGTGTACCAATGCGTTAACCTATTGAATATTATGAACTATGTTGTTTTTCATGATGGAATTAAATGAAAGGTTTGCAAGTCTCACACATTGACATTGCAAACCCTTGTAATATTTTCGCAGTCATACGCGGGGCGAGTTTTTCTAGCCCACCACCGATTCTAAATCATCTTTAGAGACGGGCTTGAGAAGGGCATTATCTATACCAATGGATGTCATACTCTCGGTATCTGCTTCATGTCCGCTTACTATCGTTAACGCTGCATCAGGGAGTTTTTTCTTAAGTTCAGCAGCAAGGTCATAACCGTTGTAATCGGGTAGTGTTAAATCCATAAGAATGTGATCAAAATTTTGCTCTTGCGCGGTGTTTAAAGCATCGGCACCGTTATATTCTGTGGTAACGGTGTGACCTAAATGCGAGAGAAACAACTGTAACAGTTCTGCCGCATCTTCATCATCCTCTATCACGAGGATACGCTTGTTCTTTGATGCCTTTTCTTCGTCTATTTTACTAACGACCTGCTTAATGGGTTGCGATGACACTTTATCGTGTTCGTGTTCTTTTTGCTCAGTGTAAGAGTCTTGCTGCTCTGGTGCGAACGGTTTGTTCAAAGGCATGTCAGCAACCTGAGCTTCTACATTTGTAAAAGTAACATGATTACCTCGCGGCAAATACTGCGAGAGCAGGTTTGCCAGCGCAAAGCGGTCAATAGGCTTTCCAATCACGTCGTTAAAACCTTCTCTGATCAACGATTCTCTGAGCCCTTTGCGACTGGCTGCCGTTACTGCAATAACTGGAATTTTTTTACCGTGGCGGCGAATAGCATGCAGCGCTTCTATTCCGTTCATCACAGGCATGTGGATATCCATCAGCACTAAGTCAAAAGGCTGGTTATGTTCATCGGCCTCTAATACGGCTTCCAGCGCTTTTACACCATTTTCAGCGTAGCTGATATCAGCCTGTGACTGGCTGACAATATGACCGGTAAGCCTTCGTATTTCTCGTAAATCGTCGACAATTAAAACACGTCCTGTTAGACAAAGGTTGATACTACTCGATTCAACAGGTTGAATTTGTCCAAGCTGAAGATCAACGCGCGGTTGCGACGAAATGTCGCCAATATCGATATCAAAAGTGAATGTGCTTCCTGCGGCAAGACGCGATGAAACCGAGATGTCGCCGCCAAGTTTAGTGACTAACTCCTTGCATATTGCTAGCCCCAAGCCTGCGCCGCCGTGGTTGGCACGCATAACATCTTCAATTTGTTCGAAGGGGTGAAATATGTTTTTGAGCTTATCTGGCGGCATACCAATGCCCGTGTCTTCAACAGAAAACCGCAAATGGGCTTCGTTATTACTCTCTGAGGAAGGTTCTTCCAGTGAAATTGTGAGCGTAATACTTCCCTTATCGGTAAATTTCACCGCATTGGATATCAGATTCAGTAGCACTTGGCGTAATCGGGTAGGATCTGTCTTAATAAATTCGGGTATTCGAGTAGTAGATACTACGTTAAGACTCAAGCCCTTATCTTTCGCATTCAGCCGCATAAGCGAATGGATATCGGTAAGAAATGCGGATAAGTTTACATCCTGAATATTAAGTTCGAGCTTCTCAGCCATGATACGCGACATATCGAGAAGGTCATTGAGTAAACTGAGTAAATGTTTGCCATTTGAATGAATGATAGACAGCTCTTGTTGAAAAGGACTGTTACGAGTATCGTCAATAAGCAGTTCGGTATACCCAAGAATAGAGGTAAGTGGAGTGCGAAGCTCATGCCCTAAATGCGCTAGAAACTTGTCTTTTGCTTTGTTCTTTTGCTCAACTTTATTGCGCTCAAGCCGCTCGTTCTCGATGTCGCGTCGCACCATAGCATAGCGGATGGTGCGCATGAATCGCGGAGACTCAATTTCAGATTTCTGTAAATAATCTGCGGCTCCTGCGCGCATAACCATTTCATCTACAGTCGCATCAGATTGTCCAGTCAAAATCACCACAGGCAAGCTGAATTGGTTTGATTTTAGAACCCCTAAAACGTCAACCGCGTTTTCCGAGCCCAACAAATAGTCAAGTAAGCAAAGATCAAAGCTTTCCGCTTTGAGGGCTTCTACTGCATCTAGACTGTTTGTCACCCACGTCAATTCAAACGTTGGTGACTCACACTGTTCTAAGTAATCAGAGGTTAAGAAGTAGTCGTCTTCATCATCCTCGATTAACAGAACTTTAATTACCTCTGTCATCTAGTTCCCCAACTACTCGTGTGGCAACTCTACGAACTCTATCCAATAGCGTCCGAGGGCCCGCATCAATTCCACCAAACCTTCAAAGTTGACCGGCTTGGTTATGTAAGATGCACACCCTAAGTCGTACCCTCGAAGCATATCCTCTTCTTCCTTGGACGTTGTTAAAATAACAACAGGGATACTTCTAAGTTTTGGATCGTTTTTTAGCTCTTGAAGTGCTTCTCTTCCGTCTTTCCTCGGCATGTTCAAATCTAGCAAAATAAGACTAGGACGAGGCGCAGAGGCGGGGTCTGAATATTTTCCTTCATGACGCAAAAACTCTAGCAATTCCACACCATCTTCTACGCAGAACAAGTTATTTAAAACTCGGCTTTCCTTTAGCGCATCAACCGTTAATAAGCGATCGTCTTCATCGTCGTCGGCCATAAGAATGTTGATAGGTTGGGATTGTTTACGCGTCATGGGTTGTCTCTCCGTTATTGTTGTTAGTACCAAAAGGGTCACTGTCTTTAGGTATGATTATTGAGAATGTTGCACCTTCACCGAGCTTACTTGTCGCGCTTATCTGGCCGTTGTGGCGTTCGACGATACGGCGACAAACAGCCAAACCTATCCCCGTTCCTTTATACTCACTTCTACCGTGTAAACGTTGAAAAGGTGCAAATATTTTTTCTGCAAATGATTGCTCAAAGCCAATACCATTGTCAGTCACGGTAATTTTTATCCAATCATGCTCATCAGAGATAAGAATATCTTTTACATCCTCTGACGTGGCGTCGGTGGCAGTTATTGACACAATTGGCGTAACGCCGTCGCTTTGAAATTTCAGTGCGTTGGACAGTAAGTTTAAAAACAGTTGTTCAAGTTGTGATTTATCTCCTCGAACTACTGGCATATCGCTAACGTCTATCTGAGCGGATTTTTCATCAATGGCGATTTCTAAGTCACTCATCACGCTCTTTATAACATTAGCTAAATTGACATCACCAAACTCTTTTCCCCGGGTTGATACGCGCGAGAAAGCGAGAAGATCTGATATTAGCATTGACATCCGTTCTGCTGCATTGAGCATGCGCGCAAGATAATCTTTACCTCGCTCATCGAATACATCGTTATAGCCAGATTCTAGTCGGTTACCAAATGCACGGATTTTCCTCAGCGGTTCCTGAAGGTCATGAGAAGCGACAAAAGCAAAATCTTCCAATTCCCTGTTACTTCTAGCCAGCTCTTCTGAATAAACGCTGAGCTCTTGTGTTCGCTCAGCGATCCTCGATTCTAAATCTTCATTTACCGATTCAAGGTCAGCTTGATACTTTTCATGTTCACGAGAGTTAATCTTCAGCAATAAAAATACCGAGATAATAAGAAGCAGGGTAGTGGCCGATGAGATAATTAAGGTGTTAACAGAGTCACGTCTCAAGCTCATCAAGTTAGCTAAGTGCGTTCCCTGCATATTTCTTTCTGAACTGTCGATTTCACTAAAGAGGTTTTCGAACTGTTTATAGAGTTTAATACCTTCATCGCTTTCTACGAGTTCCGTTGCCTCTTGTTCTTTTCCTTCTTTTATAAGTTCAACCACTTGAATGACCTCGTTTACCTTAGCCTTTGTCAATTCAAGCAGCCGTTCAATTCTTTCATTTTGCACCTCGATGTCAGATGAAAATGAGCTTACCTCCACTTCGTCCATCAACTCACCAATCACCCCTAATGTTTGGGTGTAATCCGCAAGATACTTTGCGTCATTGGTGAGCATGAAGCCTCGCTGGCCAGACTCTATTCTAAGCACAGCAACGTGTAGACGATTTACCGCATTAATTACGCGGTTGGTAGTAAAAAGTCGGGCTTCAAGGGCTGAAAGGTCATTTAACGTACTAACTACATAGAATGAATTAGCGGTTATCACCACAATGACAAACACAACGATAACGATCCAACTGTAAATAGAAGACAGTACCTTAGAAATCATTTAACTAATCCGCAATGTTGTCACCCAGTTCTGATGTCATCTCAGTAAGGGTGTGACTGCAGTCTTTTGCACTGCTAATTATTTTATCCAACGCCGCCACCGCCTTTTCAGGCGGGACGTCTCCATTAAGTGCCATTTTGACAAGTTCAGCTTGCATGGAAATTCTGTTTAGCGGCTTACGCGCATCGTGTACGAAAACACTGAGCTTGGAAAATTCATCGCTAGTCATACCGAATGCCTCTTTTTTATTCGTCTTTACTCAGGTCGCCATAGGCGTGCAGACGGTTGTAAAGGGTTTTAGTGCTTATTCCAAGCATTTCTGCGGCGGTGGTTTTATTACCGTTTACCTTTTCAAGCGTGGCGTAAATGAGCTCTTTTTCTACATCTTCAATCGTTCTACCTGCCTGAAGCGCAGGTGTTGTGCTTTGCTTCTGTGCAAAAGGTGACTCAATCGTTTTTGGAAGTTCAATCTCACTTTTTTCAGGATCGCTCATAATCGCTGCGCGATGCACAAAATGTCGTAACTCACGGACGTTACCCGGCCAATCGTAAGCCTTCAACGTCTCAAGTTGTCCATCTTCCCATCGATAAGAGGAACCATTGTCTTTATTAAATTCTGAAATGAAGGTTTTAGCGAGTAGCGGTATATCTTCTTTGCGGTCCCGCAAAGGCGGAATGGTAATTGGAAAAACGGCAAGCCTGAAATAAATATCTTCTCTAAGCACTTTGCTTTGCGCGATTTCTTCCATTGTACGGTTTGTTGCTGAGACAACACGACAATTAACAGGGATAGATTTGGTGCCACCTACCCGAAGTACCACCTTATTTTCTAAAACGCGAAGTAAGTTAGGCTGCATATCGATAGGCATTTCTGTGATTTCATCAAGAAAAAGCGTGCCACCTTCCGCCTGTTCGAATACACCTTCTTTTCTGCCAACAGCACCAGTGAAAGCCCCTTTTTCATGGCCAAATAGTTCGCTGCCGATCAATTCTTTTGAAAACGCGCCACAGTTTGTCGCAATATAAGGACCCTCGCTCTCAGAAGCGCGATGAATAGCAGCAGCGACGACTTCTTTACCAACGCCACTTTCGCCAAGCAGCATGACGTTTGCACTCGTTTTACTCACGCGCGCGATGAGTTTGTACAGGTCTTTCATCACTGGCGATTCGCCAATAAGCAAGTCAAAGTGCTTTTCAATTTTTTCTTCTACAGGCTCGTTGCCCTTCTTTTTTTGGCTTAAAACCGCTTCGATTTCTTCTCGTTGAATGGGCTTCACGAGGTAATCGACGGTTGGACCACAAAGACCCTTAATGACGCTCTTCACTGAAGGATGGCCCGTTATTAAGGTTACTCTGGGTCGTTTGGGAAGTGCATCAAGCTCATTAAATAGGTGTGCGCCACTGCCATCAGGTAGCATGAAGTCTAAAAGAACGTGATCAAACGTTTCCTTTTTCAACCAATCTCGCGCTTCTTCTAATGTTCCGGCAGTAAGTACTTCATGCCCTAGAAATTCAATGATGGTACAGGCAACTTCTGTGAATTCGGCGTCGTCGTCAACTAAAAGTACAGTTAGCACGTGGATGTCCCTCTCTTTCTATTCCTAGTTAAAATGGAATATTTATCAATATATTGGTTTTAATAATTCAGTTATCGACGCATTTCACATTGGTTTATTGAAAGCTCGACCACCGCATATTTTTACTTTGTACAACTAGGAAGGATGGCTACGCAGATTCAAAAATGACTTGAAGCTCAATAGTCTGTCGTATACCAGCGTTTGAATTCATTCCTTAGTTATTAAGTTTTATTTTGCGCGTCATGCATTATAAGACGTTATTTTACAGAGATTTGCAAAAAACATTCCAAAGCGCTTGGTAAATGCATCAAGTGTTCAATGGCATATTTTTCGCACACCATTAGTCCTACCGTAATTCACAATAGGGCGTATATTTTCAAAGGCGCCCTATATTAGGTTTTTAGCGAGGATGTCGTCAAATTGCATAATCAGTTCACAGGCAAAGTGAATTCAAAGGACTTGAAAATGTTGGGAAAAACAGCTGAAAGATCAATGACATTATATGAGCTTCTTGGGAGAATGCAGCCTCGCGCTCAAGAGGATGACTTCCACTTTTCTGAATTTTGGGGTGTTTTAGAAAAGCGAGGTTTTGGCCCAATGCTCGCCTTGCCGTCATTCATTGCCTGCACGCCCATTGGCGCCATTCCGGGTGTGCCATCAATAACAGGTGTGACGATTTTACTTATCTCTTTGCAAATTTTACTCGGTCAACGACATCCTTGGCTTCCCGAAAAAGTGATGGATTTAAAATGTGACGCTGACCAGCTTAGGTCGTTTGTCAAAAGAGTTAAACCTCACGCGATTCGTATCGATAAATTCTTAGTCCCGCGCTGTTTCTTTATGCGTCGACCCATTTTTCGTTCGATGATTGCGTTGAACTGTATGGCGTGTAGTTTGGTGATGGTGCCATTAGAGCTTATTCCGTTCATGGGGTTTATTCCTGCGTTTGCGGTTTTGATCATGGCAGTCGGCATGGCCACCGACGATGGCGCAGTTGCGCTTGTTGGCGTATCTATTTCACTGTTGGGGTTTGTGCTAGGTTTCGAGCAACTGAGAGCAGTAATAGGCTGATCCTGTCTTTTAGTCTGAACAGCCATCCTTAATGAGTTCTGAGGTAGGGAGGTTCATCGTTTGATACCTCAACTCTCCAATAAATGCACGAGCCGCTGGACCTAGCGTATCGCCATCTTCAAAAGACAAGTAAAGCAGCGCTTTTCTTAGTGCCGCGTTGTTGTCTAAGGGGAGCGGTACTAACGTACCATTTTCTAGCTTGTCTTTAATAATTGCGATGGGTAACCACGCAAATCCTAATCCCTGCGCAATAATATCAACCGACGTTCTTATGTGGCTTACCGTCCATCGCTGTTCTGCGCCTAGCCACCCAACGTCAGCCTTACGTTCAGTAGAAGAATCCCTAACTACGATCTGACGATGGCCTTTTAAATCTTCCAAAGTCAGTGTTCTGCCCAATTGATGTAATGGATGATTGGCGTGAGCGACCGCAACGAATTCGATTTCGCAGAGATCTTCGCTAAAGCCGTTAGGAAGCACAAAAGGCGATATACCCATGTCTACTTTTCCGTTACTCAATAACGAATTGGCACCGCTTAATACGGTCTCTTCCAACTCAATGCGTAAAAGTGGATACTCGTCAGACACCTTTGCAAGTACATTATAAAGCAGCTCAGAAGGAAATATGATATCCACAGCAATACGCAATGTGGTCTCTGTCCCCGCTTGAAGACTACTCGCTACCGCCTCAAGCTTGTGTGCTTCGTCTAGCAAAAAAGTAGCGCGGCGATACATCAACTCACCTTGTGGCGAGAGCTGTACTTTTCGCCCGATATTCTCAAATAAACGAACACCTATCGCATTTTCTAACTTCTGTACAGCATGGTGAACACTTGACTGGCTCTTATGCACCTCAACAGCGGCTTGATTAAAACCGCCTGCGTCGACAACAGCTTTAAACATTCGCCACTGTTCTAATGTGGATTTAAGCATAGATAGCTCTTTTAATTAATTTCTGGCTTTTATATCACACAAGCGATGAGTGCGTCATTTTTCACAAGCTTGGTTAATTGTGGCGACAGGGCAGGTTACAACGGATACGTTTTCATATCCCATCTTAGTCAATTGCTCCGCTGCAAGTTTAGCGCGGACACCTGACGCACAGTGGATATAAAGAGGCGTTGACGCATCTTTGAATTGTTCGATAGCTTTCATTTCTAACACGCCTCGGGGGATGTGAAGCGACGAGTGAACGGGATCGCTAATGACTTCCGCGGCTTCTCTCACGTCAATCAATGTGCCTCCGTTGCTATTTATCTCATCAAAAGCCTGTTCAGCTGTAATCGTTCTCAGAACGACGTCGATATTTTCTAAACGAGTCTTTATATCGATTAGCATGTGGTTCCCTCAAATGTATGGTGTGTAAAGAGAATTTGTTTAATTCGTACCGGTCAATGTTTGAGCACAAGCATAGCAGAACAAGACGTCTGACTGAAATTCATCGCATAAAATGGTTAACCGGCAATTTATCTTATACTTTAGTATAATAAACGAGTATTTTAGTGCGGTTATTTTATAGATAGAGAGTGCTTATGTCCGAGGATATGGTAATAGGTTCAAAAAACATGATGGAACATGCAGCAGAAGCTGAGATTTTTCTTAAACAATTTGCAAACAAAACACGTTTAATGGTGCTTTGTTCGTTGTTAGAAGAAGAAAAGTCGGTCACTGAACTTCTTGACGTGGTCGATGTATCTCAACCTGTGATATCACAGCATCTTGCCTTATTGCGAGAGGCGAAAATGGTGGCGACACGCAGAGATGGACAAACGATTTATTATCGTTTGGCGGATGAGCGGGTTAAGCGCTTAATTGGATTAATGTACGAGTTTTTCTGCGAATAACGTAATCGTTCTTTCAAGAAAAGAAATGACAATGTCCGTTTCAGAAACGGACATTGCAAAAGTAAAAAAGTAGCGTTGTTTTATATATCGCTGTTTAGCGTTTCGCACAATGCTGAGATGTAGCCTTCGTCTGAGATTTTGTCATTGTCAACTTCAGGGCGATTCATCAGTTCTTCTTCACTCAAACTCACACTGACATGATGTGAGGCCCAGTCGATGTTTTTGATGTCGCTAGGCAATAGTGCAAGGTGCTTTCCGCCTGGTAGCCAGTTATTCGTATCAACAACCAGCATTACGATTTTCCAACTGCGGGAATCAATGATGAAATTACTAATGTGGCCTACGTTATCCGATGTTGTCGCTACTTCATATCCGCCAACTTCTCCCACCGCTCGCAAGTGATTTGACGTTTTTTGGGGGTGAACAGTTTCAGACTCCTCAACCTGCTGCAGTTCAACTAACTCATCCGGGTGAGCAAATTCGCCCCACGCTCCTGGACCTATCCAATAGTAACCATAGCCAAAATATTTAAAGAGATTTTCTTCGTACTCGCGAGATACTGGTTTGTGTTCGTCAATGGAAGGGCTATTTTTGAGTGTATCAACTGTCATATTGATATGAACGGTTTTGTCCTCACGGTCAAGTTGCGTTACCGAAATGGGTGATATTACTACTTTTCGGCTAAGCGGGAGCCACGTATTCGTGTCTGCCACAAGATAGCGAACAGTGAAGGTTTCATCATCAAAAAGGATGTCGCGAATGCCACCCACCTTGTCATCAAGTGCATGGATCGAAAAGTGAGTAAGCTGTTTCGAACTAATAACCATCGTTGCGCCTCCTTTGCTTAGGCTGGTTTTTCAGAGCAATGTATATAAACAAAAATATATTGTTCCGCTATAGTCTAAGTGTAGACATTCCCTAGCGTTTCTCAATTTTGTTCTCATCATTGCTTGATTGAGATCATTTCACGTTCAAAACAAAAAAGCTCGCCAAGGCGAGCTTCTTCTTCAATCTTAATTCCTAAGCGACGTCGAATTCGTCGTCTGAGTAGTCTTCATCGTAATCAGACTGGTTACTTGCACTACTGTGCAAGGTGTAAAAATGTTTTTTACCTCTCGCCAGCTTGACATATTTTGCCCACGCCTTTTCAAGATTATTGCTTGCTTCAACCTTACCGTTAACAAAGTCAACAAATTGCGCTTCGTCGTCACTTTCTGGCTTAAGTTCGCCACTTTCTAGTCCTAGCAGAGTTTTACCGTACGTGGTGAGAAGATCTGCTTCAGCAATGCTGAAATCACCGGACTTACGAAATCCATAAGGAAACTTCAAACGGTCAATATAAGGTTTTGCTGATGGTCGAATAGCTAAACTTTTCATAATGTACCCAACGTATTGTTTTGTTCAGCGCACTTTTATGACAATTAAAAAGCAAGATAAAACAAAAGTTTTTTTTCTTATCAACAAAAAATTTTTTACGGAGAGTAAATGTTAGAATAATGTGCAAATTGTTTAATATTTGTACGGATTGTACTCAATGCCGAGACAATGCTTTATTTTCATAAGATATTGATAATTAATAATATGTATTGTTTATTTCTTGTCTTTTAAATACGCTGAAGCCGTTTTTTTCAATGAAAATTCCTGCTTCCCTTGAATTTTCTGAAACGACACCATCTCGCCATCAAAAATTCTTATCGCTACGATGATTAATTTTCGTTTTTAATTTTTACGCTTACGTTAATAATTAAGGTGTGTTAACAACTTAGAGAAAGCAATGAGCAAAGACTATCGTTACCAGCGTGAAGAATGGGACTCGGTAGAAGACGAAGGTTCTTACGCAAAAAAAACTAACGCAAAGCGTCAAAGCGGCGTAAAAGTTAAACAAAAGCGTGACCTACAACGTCGTGATAAACAGCGTCGCCTGCACCAAGAAGAATATTAATTCAACACGTTGGTGAAAATTTGATTAAGCGTACCGTTTTCAGCGGTGCGCTTCTGTGCTTTTGTGTTTACTTGCCGTATTATCTGTGTCAATTTAGACATACTTTGATTCGGTTGTACAACAAGCATGGATATACGCTTCCTTACCACCTTTATAGAGGTGGCCAAAACCCGCCATTTTGGTAAAGCCGCAGAAAATCTTTACCTAACACAGTCTGCTGTCAGTGCACGTATAAAGCTGCTTGAAGAATACTTCCATACTACGCTTTTCATAAGGCAAAGAAACAGTATTCAACTGACTCAATCCGGCGATAAGTTGCTGCCTTACGCTAAACAACTATGCGAAACCCTCAATGAAGCGAAACAAGAACTCCAGATTCAGTCGTCTGAATACGTAGTTTGTGGCGCAACGCAACTCGCCAGTGAGCTCGTATTGCCACAGGTGTTAAGCCATTTGCACCATGCGTTTCCTGATTGGTCGGTTAAGGCAGAAGTACTGACGCTCGATACCCTGTCTCGTCAAATGCACGAAAGGGTTACCGATTTGTCTTTTTCTACTGAACCGTTAAAGTCTGAAGAGGTAAATAGCACAGTGTTGTTTGAGCATGAACTTGCTTTATATCGAATAGGAGAGGGAGCTGAGGCTATCGATGCCGCTGACTTTGTCGCTATCGATTGGGGATCAAAAGCGAGAGATTGGCTACTTACCGCTTACCCTCAATTGCGCGATGCTAAGTTAAGAACTAACTCCCTGAGCTTGGCGCTAAACAATTTACAAAGCGAGGGCGGTATTGCTGTTCTACCTACTAATGTGAAAAGTCAGTTACCTGAGAATATACAGGTGACAAAAATTGAAGCATTAGAGAATGTGCCATTGAGAGTATACGTACACAGTATGAAACAAGTAAGGCGTGTAGGCTTATCAGATATTATAGATAGTGTATCTGCGGCGTACTGATAGTTACTAGGTCAATAATTTCGCGTACGTGAAGTATTGCGAATGCCAGAAGTTAAAAATGAGAGCTTTATGTCAAATATACATCCACTATTAGAAAAAAACGCAGCGCAGCGCTTAGACGCCAGCTTGGCAATAATCAAAGCTGAGCAAAGGTTGTTCATTCTTAAGGATGAGCATGGATGCGTTATGCTTACGACGGATGAAGAAGACGGGGTACCGATTTGGCCTGAATCTGAGCTTGCACTTTTATGGGCAACTGAAGACTGGGCCCATTGTGAAGCAATGGAATTATCCACACAAGAATTCTTAACGAAATGGGTGCCAGGGATGACGCAAGATGAGCTCATGGTTATCGTGTGCCCTGTGCCTGCTGAAGAAGGTGAGGTGATCACTCCTGAAGAGTTTGCGGAGTATTTATAAGCTTTGATCTCAGTGGCTGTTGTGTCGGTAAACAATGAGTATATTGATTGATCAGGAGACGCAATGTTTACCGAGCAACCCACAATGAATAGTCTATTTAGTCAACTTGGCTTAAGAAGTTCTGATAAAGAAATTGCCGAGTTTCTTGAAACACACCGAGGATTAAATAAGCGCCAACATCTTCACGAGGCGCCATATTGGAACGAAAGTCAATCTGCATTTTTAAAAGATGCGATTGTTGAGGATGCTGCTTGGGCTGAAGTCATAGATCAGCTCAACGCAGAATTACACGGGTAGGTGTGGATAAAGTATTTGTAGTTTCCCTCACTGGATAGATAAGTTTTAACTAAAGGTAGTATCAATTTGTTGCAACCGACGGCTGACGATTTGTGGTTTGTTCCTCTAGGTGGAACGGGAGAGATTGGGATGAATCTCAACCTCTATGGCCACAATGGACAGTGGCTGATGGTCGATTGTGGCGTGTCATTTGACGAACCTTTGATACCGAGTTACAAGCGCGAAACCAGTAGTATAGAAAATGGCGGAGCAGGGGCGACACACCGGGTTGTTGCGCCCGATCCTTCTTTTATAGCAAGCCAAAAAGATGCGCTAGCAGGTATTGTCCTTACGCATGCCCATGAAGATCATATAGGTGCCATACCCTATTTGTGGGAAAGATTTCAAAAACCCGTCTTTACCACGTCGTTTACCGCTGAGGTACTTCGCCGGAAGCTTACTAGAAGTAAGCTCGCAAACCGGATTTCTATTGTTGAAGTTGATCCAGGCGATACTCGTCAAATCGGGCCTTTTTCTGTCAACTGGCTTGCGATTACGCATTCATTGCCTGAGCCTTTCGCCTTGAAAATTTCCACCCCGGTGGGAACAGTGCTACATACCGCTGATTGGAAAATTGATGCCAACCCCATAACCGGCTTACCGTTTGATGCAAATCTTTATAAGCAGCTAGGGAAAGAGGACATTCTTGCTTTGGTCGGTGATTCTACCAACGCACCAAAACCAGGCTTTTCAATATCAGAACGAAATTGTTACGACGGATTACTCAGTACAATTGCGCCCCTTAAAGGTAGAGTGATTGTTGGGTGTTTCGGAAGCAATATCGCTCGCCTTATTTCATTAGCCAAAGTAGCCAAGAAAACCAAGCGCTACATGGGGTTATATGGCCGGTCTCTAATGAATATGTATGGTATCGCAAAGCATCAAGGAATTTGGCCTGATGACTTACCGGTTGCTGACGCCCAGCACCTTGGCTATTTGCCGCCTCATGAAGTGCTTGCGGTTGCTACTGGTAGCCAGGGTGAGAAAAACACTGCACTTGCCCGGTTAGCGAAAGATAATCATCCTCACCTCCAAATAGACAAGGGAGATACGGTGTTGTTTTCTTCCATTGTAATCCCAGGCAATGAGAAAAGCGTTGAGCGACTAACGAAATCGTTTGTTGCTAAGGGGGTTGCCGTCATCCACAGTGAAGACAGTATGTTACCTATCCACGCAAGTGGTCATCCATGTCAGGAAGAGCTTAAGCTCATGTATCATTGGGTAAAACCAAAAATTTCTATTCCCGTACACGGTGAACATCTGCATCTCACCGCTCATGCTAACATTGCTAAAGAAACAGGTGTTACCAAACACTATGTGGGCCAAAATGGCGATTTATACAGGTTGGCCCCTCAGCCAAGTATCAGACGTCAAGTTGTCCCAGTAGGCCGCATTCCTGTGCAACAAGATTAACCGGCTACCTCGTAGATGACGAATGAATGAGTCGGTGAGGGGGAAGCGGTTATTTTAACACAGCAATCTAAATGTTCTTTTTAATCAAAGTGATGCCTTGATATTTATTGGTTGTCAAAACCTGCTCATCGGCGCTGCACATGCTCGAAACATTCTGTTACACTGGGGTTAATAATAATAAATCTTACCGAACGACTCTATTCAATGCGAAGTTTCATTTATCTGTTTCTGTTTCTTTTTGTTGTGGGATGGCAGGCGGTGGCGTCACCACGATTACCCAACCCCGTTTTTCAATCGCTTTCGACAAAAAACGGCTTGCCCCAAGATATCGTAAATGACATTGCTATCAATGAAGATGGGTTTGTATGGATTGCCACTGAAGGTGGCTTGGTTCGCTGGGATGGAGTACGAACCAAACGGATAGCGGGGCCTGGCAACTCGATTGTTGACGCCTCAATTTATAAGCTCGCATTACAGGGAGAAGAGGCGCTTTGGTTTAGCGTTTACGGTCAAGGTGTTTTTTACTTAGATCTCGCCACGCAAGCAATCGAACAGATCGAGCCTACCTATTACCGGGATGTAAAGGGTTACGTTCAGCATGCAGAAACGTTTCATTGGCAAAGCGATAATCAACTCATTATCGCACTCGCTGAAGAAGTGCAGCGATTCAATACGAAGACTAAAACCCTCGAAAAACTCATTCGCCTTCCCGAACCATTTTTAGACGATAATAATAGCATTCGTGCTGCGATCACTGTAGACGATATACTGCTTGTTGCTACGACATCAGGTGTGTACACCAAAGATGTCAATAATCCATCCCAACCTCTCAACGTACTGAACTATCTAGGAAATATACCGGCAAATCTCGATAATAAGAACGCCAAGTTTTTAATGGTAGATGACCGAGAAAGAGTTTGGATTTCAACCGTGCAGGGCGTTTTCGTTGCGAACAAAAAGGACTTCTTGGAACAAGTACGGGGTAAGAGAGAAAATGCTTTTATCCAGGCTGTGTCTGACAGAAATGTGTGGACCATGGTTCAGCACAAAACCGATGGGTTTTGGATGGGCACAAATAAAGGTCTTTATGAATTAAATAAAACAGCTAGCGGATGGCAGTACGAACATATTTTAGAGCCACACAATGGTTCTACCGAGATATCAAACAAAAAGATATCAGCTATCGCGAAAGACGAGTCTGGTAACCTCTGGTTAAGTTCCGTTTACGCTGGAGCGCTTTACTTCGGAACAAAAAGCGCAGATATTTTTGCGATACAAAATACGCGAACCGGAAGTGGAGATACACTCACTAGTCACGTGATCTGGGCGCTTGGAGAAACACAGCCCAATGAACTCTGGTTAGGAACGGAAAATGGGCTAAATCGTTATAATCTGACGACCAAAACGTTTAACAAATACCTCTTTTCAGAATCTGAGCTTGCTTCGATGGGCGATGGCGCCATCAACCGCATCATTCCGCTGTCCGATGGAAAACTCTTAATTGAAACCTACAATGGTATTCGTCTTTTCGACCCCGTAACCGGCGAGTCGAAAAGACCGGACATTGTAAGTGGTGAGGATCCGAGTATTTTTGATGCCTACGCGCCGGGTGCAACGCTAGCGAGTGATGGCAATTTATACTTTATTGGTAGTGCAAACTTTTTAAAGTATGACGTCGAACAAAAGCGTATTTCTTCTTTAAAGCTTGACCCCAGAGTGTTTGATATCAACTTTTCTTTCGGTTTTTTAGGGGAATCTTCCTATCATGGCAATAGACTGTTTCTTGCCACCGAAGGGGGCCTTTGGTTAATTGATCCTAAAACGTCTCGGCATGAACTTGTCTATCGGTTTTCAGAGCTCCAGCGCGCCAGAGACCGCTCAATAAGTTCGTGGGTAATCGATGATACTGGCGTCTTATGGCTTGCTTATAGCGGCGTAGGACTTATCGGCGTAGATTCAGACACTTTTGAACCACTCTACAACTTGAACGACACCAATATCTTACTTTCCAATATTGTCTATGGGCTTCAAAAAGACGAGTCCGGAAAAATATGGTTTAGTTCTCACAAAGGGCTGCACAGATACGATCCCGCAACCGGTCAAATAAAAAACTACATTTACGGACGTGAACTGAGCGTGTCTGAGTTCAATCAAGGAGCGTCTCTTAAATTACTTGACGGTAGGCTTGTCTACGGCTCAACGAGTGGAGCTGTGGTATTTTCACCGTTGCAGTTAGAAAATCTAGAAACGGGAAAAGGCTTACTAAGTAAGCAAACGGCAATCACCGAAGTGTCGGTAGATAACAGAGTTCTCAATCAACCGCTTAAAAATCTAAACGAACATCATTTCGACCTAGACTATGAAGACTATGGGTTAACGTTCCATTTTTCCGCACTTACCATGTCTGGTGTTGGAAAGGTGAAATACTATTACAAGTTACTTAAAGGAGATCGCACTGTAACAGAAGGAATTACGGAAGACGCAAAAATTACCATAACTAACATAGAGCCTGGCGACTACGTGTTCTCTGTCGTTCCTACACCTGGAAGCTTTGACTTTAACGTCATTCCAGCGGAAGTAACCCTTTCCATGCCCTACGCACCACTTCGCTCTCCGCTTGCTTACACGATATATGCATCCCTCGTCGTGGGTCTATTTGTCGCTTATTTGTTTTCGCGCCAGCGCCAGTTAATTAGATTGCAAAAGGCCCAGCAACAGGTGACCTTGTTTAGTGACGCATTTAGACAAACCCGCGATTGGGTTTTAATTTTCGATAAAGACAAGCGCCTCGTAGCAGCGAATCCTGCTTTTGAACAAGTATTTGGCTTCAACAGTAAGGAGCCCTTACCCAAACAGTTAGCCAAACTTTATTTGCGTTACCCTAATTTAAACAGGCATCTTTCTGGAAAATTGCCAGAGATGCAAGGCGGCGATTTTTGGAAAGATGAAGCCGCAATCGATGGAGCTGACGGAAAAAGCTACGATGTTCTGATTGATATTACAGCGGTGAGCGGTGAGACCAATGAGGCAGATCACTACCTCATTGTTATTTCGGACATCACTGAACAAAAAAATGCTGAACGCAAGCTCTTAAAAATTGCGACCTACGACAGTTTGACGGGTTTAGTGAACAGACCGCTGCTGCTAGATAGGCTTGAACACGCCATTGGCTTGGCGCGTCACAATGCGCATCGTGTTGCGGTAATGTTTGTAGATTTAGACCGATTTAAGGGAATTAACGACTCCCTGGGGCACGACTATGGCGATAAGTTGCTGCGAATTGTTGCGAATAGGATGAGAAATCTCGTTGCTGAATCAGGAACCGTTGCACGACTTGGCGGCGACGAATTTGTTATTGTGATTGAAGAAGTCAATGCTGACGACGACTTGAGCCCGTTTGTCGCACAAATTATTGAATCTGTAGAAACCCCTATATCACTCGCTGAAGAGGTGCTTCGTGTCTCATGTAGCATTGGTGTGGCGTTTTACCCGGAGGATGCGTCTGAACCTGCTGAACTGATAAAGCAAGCAGATGTGGCAATGTACAGTGCCAAAAAAGATGCGCTTAGCGGATTTACCTATTTTACCAGCGATATGAATGAGCGAGCGAAAACGCGTCTTCAATTAGAGAACAAGGTAAAGCGTGCTTTTTCCGAAGACGGCTTCTTCAATAACTATCAACCCATCATTGACGCGAGAAATAATTCCACTGTTGGGGTTGAACTGTTGCTGCGAGGAAGGATTAACGATGAGCCACTTTACCCAGACCAGTTTATTCCGGTGCTAGAAGAACTCAAATATATTATAGAAGTGACACGACAAGCTATGCGTCGGGCTGCGGCAGATTTATCCTCATGGTATGAGCAAGGTTTTAAAGGGTATGTCTCAATTAATTTGTCGGCATTGCATTTTAAAACTGAGTTTGATGTCGCCGGTGTTTTAAGTCTTCTTGAAGAGTTTGGCTTACCTAAAGAAGCTTTCCGTTTTGAAATAACGGAAGGGGTACTGATGGACGACAGCGACAACGCGCTTAGACAAATTCAGCGTTTCGTCAATGAAGGCTTTATATTAGCGCTTGATGACTTTGGTACAGGGTATTCATCGCTTAGCTATTTAAAACGCTATCCACTATCGGTCTTAAAGATTGATAAGAGCTTTGTTAATGAAATGGCACCGGGTAACGCCAATGAAGCGCTAGTGACGACGACGATTACACTTGCCAGTAATTTGAAAATGACGTGTATTGCGGAAGGTGTTGAAACAAAAGCGCAAGTAGAAGAACTGAAAACTAAGTCTTGTTTTTTACATCAGGGCTATTTCTATGCAAAGCCATGTAAAGCGGAAGATATTGTTCCATTACTATTTAAGTCATGGTGATTAAGGCGTGTTGTTCTTCGCAGTATAAATGGTGCACAAAGTGCTGAAAAAGTGCACAGCAAGGATGAACACACCCAAATAAAAAATTCGTTGGTTTGGTCTTTTTTACCTATAACGATTAAAAAGCCCGAACTATAAAGAAACTAAATTTAACGCTATAGCCCTTGTCTTTCGTCGCATAGAAAGTAAACGCTTGTTTAAAAAAGCTTGTCATTCATTGAAAAATAAGGCTTATTAGAAGTCTGTGAAATCATTGTAAAAATGATCTACATTATAACAACATATGAGTGACTTATGCCGCTAGACATGACAGCAAATACTACGGAAGCAATAACATCGCCATTGAGTATGTTGTACCACTGGGAAAAAAGCCGAGGGGACGACGTATTTCTTACTCAACCAATTAAGGGTGAATATCACGATCTCACTTGGAAGGACGTCGCTGAGCAGGCTCGAAAAGTCGCAGCAAGACTTCGCGAATTAGATTTCCCCGCTGGCAGCCGCATTGGGATTTTTTCAAAGAACTGCGCAGAGTGGTTTATTGTTGACCTTGGCATCATGATGGCGGGTCACATATCTGTCCCAATCTTTTCTACTGCCGGACCTGATACCGTTCAATACGTGCTAAAACATGCTGATGTTCAGCTTTTATTCGTCGGTAAACTGGACAATACCGCCGAGCAAGTCGCCTCTATTCCGTCAGAGTATCTCACCGTGGCTTTTCCATATCCCAATATTGCGACTAAGCAGCAGTGGAATGAGTTTATGGATATAGCGCCTATCGATGACTCGCCGGTTCAAGATATGGATGACATTATGACCATCATCTATACGTCGGGCAGTACAGGGCAACCTAAAGGCGTTGTCCACAGCTATAATACTGCGTGTTGGGCTGCGCGTCGTTCTCTTGATCAATTAGGTATTAATCAAAACGATCGCACTATGAGTTATTTGCCGCTTGCTCATATTACTGAGCGGGTATTGGTAGAGCTTTCAAGCTACTATAGCGGCGGGAAAATTCACTTTGTTGAGGATTTAGCCACATTCCAACGTGATGTTGGACACTGCCAGCCAACGTTATTTATTTCTGTGCCTCGCTTATGGACTAAATTCCAAATGGGTGTGCTAGCGAAAATGCCACAGAAGAAGCTTGATACGCTTTTAAGAATTCCAATATTGAACAAAATCGTAGCGAAGAAAATCCGCAACGGCTTGGGTATCAACAACGCGCGTTTGTGGGCGAGTGGCTCTGCGCCTTTGGCACCCGCTGTTATTGAGTGGTTTGCCAAAATAGGTATTTATATTTCTGAAGGGTGGGGGATGACTGAGAACAGTGCCTACGGTACAGGTAGTGTTCCGTTTCGCCACGATAAAATAGGTTGCATCGGAAAACCTTACGATGGCGTTGATATCCGCACGTCAGAAGAAGGTGAAATTCAAGTTAAGTCGCCATGCAACATGTTGGAATATTATCTAGAGCCAGAGAAAACCGCCGAAGTTTTTACAGAAGACGGCTATTTGCGAACTGGAGACAAGGGTGTCATTGATGCGGACGGTTACGTCAAAATTACGGGGCGTTTGAAAGATATCTTTAAAACAGCGAAGGGCAAATATGTTACGCCTGCGCCCATCGAAGCTAAGTTCATGGAAAACCCGATTGTTGAACAAGTATGCGTAACAGGCACAAACTTACCTCAGCCCGTGGCGTTACTGGTGTTAAGCGAAGAAGCTCAGAAAAAAGATAAGGCGGGTATTGAAGCGAGTCTCAAGAAAACATTCGAAGCCATTAATGCTAAGTTGGAAAGCCACCAGGTAATGGATCGTGTAGTCGTTATGAAAAACGAATGGAGTATCGAAAACGATTTGCTAACGCCAACCCTGAAAGTGAAGCGCCATGTTCTAGAAGCGCGTTTTGAAGACATTATTCAAGGTGATTACAGCGAGAAATTAGTTTGGGTTGACGCTTAAGTAACGTTTGTTTTAATCAGCGTTTATTACTGAAAAGCTCTGCCTATAGCAGAGCTTTTTTTTGTGTTTGTATTCGTTAGGATTGGTGATTAAGAAGGGTAACGGGCGCGCAAACCTTCGTAAACTAAATCACTGAATTCAGGCTTGGTTAAATCGAGTGCATCCATTATCTCCACTAGATGCTCGTTATCTTCACGGCCATCCCACACTTTTACATAGGTGCCTTCTTTATAACCGTTATCTTGACGGAAAAAGTTGAGTACATTTTTCCCTACATATTGACGATAGAGTTCATCTGCCGACATTTCGCATTGATTGACGATGAACATAAATAGCGGAACGCTAAAACGTTTTGCTGCGCAAAGGCCAGTCATCAGTTCTAAATTATCTAAAAGCGACTGATTTGAGGCGTCGTAATCTTTATTATCAAACGTGACGAGAGTTTTGCCGCTTGCGAGTTCAGAGGCAATACTTTTCGCAGATTCTTCAATATTTCCTTTATATTCAATAATACAGGCACTAAGTGCGAAGTGCCAAATATCCACTAGCTCCATTTGAAGTTGAGGCAAATCTTTGTGCTGTGCTTTCCACCATTTCCAGCCGTGGTGTTCGATAGCTTCAACCGACTCGACCATTGCCGCACGAAGATAACCATAGCCAGCATTTAGCCAGTCTGGATTGACTTTGGCGTTCATTTTATCTTGAAGAGAAAGCATGGTGGCGAGTTGTTGCGCGGTTAACATTGTTGCTCCTGACCGTTAAATTGTATTGTGTTTATAAGGATGAAAGTGTACTTGAATGGAACGCATGGAGAAACTGCTAATTGCGCCGATCATCTGATCAAGTAGACGTTTGATATTAGCAACTTTAATGCTTGCTTATGGTGCATTTGCACCAGAGTAAAACTGAAGATCTACAACTAAAGTGTAAGATATCGATTAAGTTTATGATTTTTAAGGAATAAAAAGTTGGCATTCAATCTGCAAAATAAAAAGTGTTAACAGTGCTGCGCAGTAGCGCTAACGTGAATGAGTGCCAGGCAACGCTTATTCACGTTGTTACTGGGTAGACCGTAAACCTTACCCATACAGATTTTTCGTGTCCTGAGGTCTGTATGGGTTTTTTTTACTTTATCACAGTCCATCGCCTAACCTTTTCAATATTCTTTCAAACGACTTCTCCGTTTAACATTTTAAAACTTGCCTGCGCCTTCTGAATGGGCAACTCTCTATGCGGATTGGTATAATTACTTTGTCTAATGCGATACACTGAATTATAACGTAGACGTGGTGTGCACGGTCTTCGTATAGTATCTAACGGCACGTTTTACAAAGGATTTTTCGATTGCTTGCGCTATATCCCTCTAATAAATTAGAACACCTGAGCTTTCTTCTTACTACGCTTTTACGGCAACAGCCTTTGGGGGTGTTTACCCCAGAAACTATTTTGGTTGAAAGCCCAGGTATGCAGCACTGGGTAAGCATGCAGTTGGCAAATGAGCATGGCGTGGCCATGAATATCGACTATCCGTTGCCGGTACGGTTTATGTGGAATACAGCGCGCACCGTGCTTGGGGCTGACAAAGTGCCAAAGCAATCGCCTTATCGCCGTGAAGTTCTGACCTGGCGTATCGATAATATTCTTCAAGATGACTCGTTAATGAGCGGTGAAGCGTTTGAGCACGTTAACCGGTATTGGCAACATGCTGGAAGTGAGCAAGAGCAGGGGCTGCAGCGTCTTCAGCTTGCTACGCCGCTGGCTGACGTTTACGAGCAGTACTTACTGTATCGTCCTGATTGGTTGTTTAAATGGGAAGCTAACGAACGCGCAGCGTTTGACGACATGGAAATATGGCAAAGCGAAATTTGGCGTATTTTGGTTAGCGATCAGCCATTACATCCAGCACGCCTTCATCAAATGACACTTGAAGCGTTAGCAGCGGGGAATGTACCTAGCAAGTTGCCAAAGCGTGTTATTGTTTTCGCTATCAATACCATGGCTCCCCAACTTATTGCGTTTTTCGATGCGCTTGCGCAGCACATCGATATTCACATCTTTCACCTTAACCCGAGTGTAAACTACTGGGGCGAGGCAAAAAGCAATAGCGAGCAGGCAAAGCAGCTTCGTATGGAAGGGCTTAAAAAATGGATGAACGAAGACCAGTCTAACCCTTTGCTTGGTAATTTAGGCAAACAAGGGCGAGAGCTGTTTAATCTGCTCACTGAACTGGACACGTTTGAAATAAGTGCTTTTGATTCGCCAGATTTTGAAGGGGCGGAGGGAAACGGTGAGAACCTCCATAGCCGCGGTCTGCTCGAGTATATTCACAACGACATTTTACACGCCGCTCCTCCCAAGCCACTTTCGTATGAATTAAGAGAAGAAGACGACAGTGTTACTATCATGTGCGCGCATTCTGCCCTTCGTGAAGTACAGGTATTGCACGACCACTTATTGCACTGGTTATCTCAAGACAAAGCGCGAACACCCTCAGATATTCTTGTGATGTGTCCAGCGATAGAAAACTATGCTCCGTTTGTCGATGCGGTATTTTATAGAGTGGGGACTAAATCTTTAGCAGGTACAGGGCAAGTGCGTCTTCCCTGTACCATCGCAGACAGAAGCCCGATGGATGCAGAGCCGCTTATAGCCGCGTTTATGGCGTTGCTACAGTTACCGGATAGTCGCTTCGGTGTATCGGATATTCTGGATTATTTGCAGCTCGACGCTGTTCAACAGCGCTTTTCTGTAACGCAAGGTGATATCGAGCAAATGGTAGTGTGGTTAAAACAGGCACACATTCATTGGGGGCTTAATAGCGCTCATAAAACAGCGGTATCAGAAGGCGTAACTTTAGATGACACGTATAGCTGGTGGTGGGGAATTCGCCGACTGCTTATGGGGATGCTTGCGCCGGATAGCGAAGTCATTGTGAGTGATTTACTTACCATCCCAGATGTTGAAGGGCAAACCGCAGTTACCCTGGGCAAGCTTATTGACGTTGTGTCATTGCTGGGTGAGTTCGCGCAAGCGTTAACGGCTCCGAGGACCCCTGCGCAGTGGTCTAAAGCGTTAATAACGCTGCGTGATGCCTGTTTTATGCCCATAAAAGACCAGCAACAAAGCTGGGATCTTATTGCTAAAGTTGCTGCTGACCTTGCTGCAAGGTGCGAAGAAGCGGGCTATGAGCACGAACTCACCCTTCGCCAGGTACGCGATCTTTTACTCAATCGATTTTCGTCACCTGATGCCGGAAACCACTTTATGACTGGTCAAGTTACAGTGTGTTCTATGCTACCAATGCGAAGTATACCGTTTAAAAAAGTGTGTATCTTAGGGTTAAACGACAGTGAATTTCCCAGAAAATCAAGCCCCTTAGGGCTCGATCTCATGGCTGGCGCGGGCCGCAAGATAGGCGACCGCTCAAGGCGTTTAGAAGATAGGTACTTGTTTCTTGAAGCCATTATTTCAACCCGCGAAAGCTTATATTTGAGCTACCAGGGAAATGATGTAACAAACAACAGCGAACGCCAACCCAGTCTGGTATTGGCTGAGTTCATGGATATGATGGAAAATGGCTACACAATGGACCTGTCAAAATACATTGTCCATGCACCGCTACATCCTTTCAGCGAAGAGGGGTTTACAGGCAAGTTACCGAGTTACGAAACAGGATGGCTTCGGCTCGCCGATGCGCTGCAGCAAACGAAATGGCATAACGATAAGGCAGATGGACCTGACGATGTTGACAAGGTGACGGTGTTAAATCAGTCAGCCAATACCTTACCAACACAAGCGCTTCGTTTATCAAGCAGCCAAATTGCTAGAGCGTTTAAAGATCCGCTAGAGCATTTTTCTATTCAAAGGCTTGGCGTAAACTTATCCCAATCATTTACGCTGCTTGAAAACAGTGAGCCATTTGAAACCAATGCGCTGCTGCGGTATCAGGTACTCGACGCTATTTTTTCGTCTCCAGAACGCAATACTGCAGTAGAACCAGACGCAGGCAATCTTACATACGGTGAAAAAGCGATCGCTTTTGCCATGTTGAGGGGAGATATCCCCAATAACCCGGTTGCCAAAGATGAAGTTGAAATGTGGAAAGAGGGCGCATTGGCACTGAGTCAGGCTATGGGGCCCCATGACGTTGAACCTAAAAAAGCGCATTTTCAAGGTCAATACATTACTTTTACGACAGCCGCCCTAGTAGGCAGTGATGCCTTGGTCGAGCTTTGTGCAGGCAAGGTTGACGCACACCGCGCCTTGGGTTTCTTCATCTCCCAATTAATATTTTCAAGCAGCGATGAAGCAACCCGCTACAGCAACTATCCGCTGGATATCTATTCCTGCTCGTGGGAAAAGGGTGAAACCGTTTTGAAAAAACAGCGCTTTCCTGCTTACGACCGGGAAACCGCTGTGCGGTTACTTTTGTTTATTGAACAGCTTTACATGGCTGTTTACACGTCGCCGACACCAGTGCATTTAAGCTTATTCGGTACTTTTATGCCGGGAACCAGAAATTCAGACACTAAACCGGTCGTTGAAAGCATAAAACCTGAGATGTTTAGCGGTATCTTGCGTGCACTGCTTGATAGCGCAGACGAGACCAATGAAACCGACAAAGCGATACTTGGCCAAATTCAAAAGGCCATTGACGAGGTCTGTCCGTTTGCTGACAAAGGCGACGCTGTAGCTAGCGACACGGTAAGTGATAAACACGCAAAAGCGAAACAGATAAAAGATCAAGCCGCCGCTCTCTTCGCTACCGTTGAATTACAGCGTGCGCTAACTGACTGGCTGCAGAGCAGCGGGCAGTTTAGCGCGGATATGGCAAACAACCCTTATCTAAATTGGCTATTTCCCCAGGGCGTGAGTTGGAACGATATGCCGCATTTAAGTACTTTTGTACTGCTTGCCATGGTCAACAATGCGTCTCAGGAGGAGAAGCTATGAGTTACAATCAAACATCCTCTGACAGACCTATGAACGAGCCAGCTCTGCTACAAACCGACGAAAACGGTGGCAATGAAGCCCAATTGCTCGATGTAGTCGCCATGCCGTTAAGAGGGCGCCACCTTATTGAAGCCAGCGCAGGGACAGGTAAAACCTTCAACATAACGCGTTTGTACCTGCGCTTATTGCTTGAGAAAAAGCTCACCGTTAAAGAAATATTGGTGATGACATTCACCAAAGCCGCGACAGAAGAAATAAAAGGGCGTATCGCTAAAACGTTAAGAGAGGCATTACTTGTTTGGCAGCAAGCCAAAGATAATGGCAATGAAATAGACAGTGGCTGTGATCCGGTTTATCAGCATTTATTTAACAGCTGTGATACTGACGAGAGTTTGGCACTGCTAAAAGCGGCGCAGCTAGAATTAGATGAAGCATCAGTGTTTACCATCCACGGGTTCTGTCAGCATGTTATTACCCAGCTAGCGTTTAACAGCGGCTTTGCCATGTCGCTCAATTTGGGCAATGACACCAGCGATTTATATCTTGAAGCTGCCGAAGACTTTATTCGAAAAATAAGTAAAAGTGAGGACGAGTTTAGATTACTGGCAGAATCAGGGTGGCATACACCTGAAAAGCTGCTGCGTGAATTTAACGCCAGCATTAAAAGTACGCTGACCCCGTTAATGCTTAGTGAACAGGATATCGAGGCGGCGTGCAAAAAACAGTTAGATAATGCGCCACACACGTCTTTAATCTACATAAAATCTTTACTGCAAAGTGTGGAAGACAATGAAGGGCTAATAGTAGAGCAACTTATTAAAACACCGGCCCACAAAAAAGAACGGCCGCAGGAGTTGGCTGCGCTTAAAGCCTGGTTGCGTTCTTGTATAGATGAACAAAATTATTATCTACCACCGCCAGAAGCAGAGGCCTTCGTTAAAGGTACTCGATACGCTAAAAATTCTTCAGGTGTAAAAGAAGTCTTAACACCTATCAAAGAATTCGCTGCAGCACTTAAGAAAGCATTTGGCGAAAAAGACAAGGCGCTTGGTAAAGTGCCCGTATTCAAGCTGGTGGTTGAAGCCATTGCCTTTATTAAATCTCGTGTTGAAAAACAGAAAAAACAGCTTGGCGTTATCGACTTCGACGATCTTATTCGCATGTTGGCCGATGAAGTGGTGAAGCCGAACAATACCCTTGTGCCTGAGCTTCGCAAGAAGTTTCCCGTAGCGCTTATTGACGAATTTCAAGATACGGATGCAAAGCAGTACGCGATTTTAGACGCAGTTTATCCGAATCTTGCGGATGCTGACGAAAGCGCGTTGTTAATGATAGGTGATCCCAAGCAGGCTATCTATCGCTTTCGCGGCGGGGATATCTTTACCTATTTAAAGGCGGGCAAGCAGGCTGATTACCGCTGGGTGATGAACACCAACTGGCGCTCGGTAGAGGGGATGGTTAAAGCCTATAACCGGTTATTTTACGGTGCGCCTGTGGCATCAAATCAACCCGGCGATGTGTTTGGCTTTGATATCAAATACAACCCTGTCGAGTTTACGCCTAAAGCGGCCGCGGCAAAAACACCACTTATCGACCCTGCCGAACAAGATAGTGTAATGAAAGGTGGCGTAATGAAACGCAGCGCAATGAATTACATTAGTATGTGTTTGGAAGAAAAAGAAAACACCCACATTATGCGCCGCAAAATGGCCCAGTGGATTGCGCAAGAGATCTACCGCTTATTGAACGAAGCGCACTTCCAAACAGCCAATGGTGGCACCGTCTCGGTGAAGCCGCAGGATATCGCCATCTTGGTCAAAGACAGGACGGAAGCGGGCGCTATTAAAAGCGTACTGCAGCAAAAAGGTTTGGCGTGCGTTTATTTAAGCGATCGCAGTAACTTATTTGCCAGTGCCGAAGCCAAAGATGTACTCAGACTGCTCAACGGTATTTGGCACGCTAACGACACCAGCAAGGTGGCGTCGAGCTTAGCGTCGCCGCTTTGGGGGTATAGCGCACAAACACTCATTGAACTGCTGTATCATGAAGATGACGCGCAGTGGGATGCTGCTATCGACAAAGTGCTGTCGCTGAGAGGAATGTGGTTGCAAAAAGGCTGTATGAGCGTGTTGCTGTATTTAATGCAAGACAGCTATCAACCTCACGCTGACAGCGTGGAACGCGCCCTTACTAACTATCAGCATTTAGCCGAAGTACTGGAAAAAGCCAGCACTACTCACCAGCGCCCCGAGCAGCTACTCGACTGGTTGAATAAGCAAATTCATAAGCCCGAGAGTGATGAAGAGCTTACTTTGCGCCTTGAAAGCGATAGTCAGCTGATTCGACTTATCACTCAACATGGCTCGAAAGGGCTAGAGTACCCCATCGTGTTTGTTCCTTATGCCACCGGCTACAGAGACGCCGCTAAAAACGGTAACACGACGTCGCAAATATTTACCTACTACGATGAAGAAAAGCAAGATTTGCAAATGCAGCTTGGGCAAACGCCACAGGCCATAGCCCGTGTTCAAAGTGAGAGCGAAGCGGAAGACATGCGACTGGCCTATGTGGCGGTGACACGAGCCGCACATCGCTGCTACATGGGTGTTGTACCGCTAACCAATCACGAGAGAAGCGCATTAGCACGGGCCCTTGGCATAAGTGGCGATGACAGCAACAACGATTGGTCAAGTGTGTTAAACCGTATTGCTGAAGAAGAAGCGTCCTATGCCAGCCACATCAACGGCGATGAGTTTGAGGAAGTGTATTCAGGCTTTGAGCAAGAAGATGTGTTGCCGCAGCTTACAGTATTGCAATTTGCCGGAACGGCAAGCGAAGAATGGCGGCTGTATTCATTCTCAGCTATGAGCCGGTTAACGACGGTTGATGCGAGACAAAACACAGAGGCAGGCCCAGAACAAAATACAATAGCGTCAGCGCCTTTTGGTCAAAATTTACCGAGTGTACCCGTGCTGCGTACCATCCGAGATGAAGAAGTGTATGCAAGCGAAACGCTTATGGACGCTATCGAGATGCCCATGGCTGAACGAGAGGCTGCAGCCGCATTGAGCTCGGGCATCCACTCGCAGACGGGTTTAGCGAGTCCCGTGAGTAAAAGTGATCTGCGCTTCACTCTAGAGAAAGGCGCAAGTGCAGGGAATCTGCTTCACGACATTCTTGAACACAGTGATTTCAGTGCCCCTGAATGGGAAGAAACAGGCAAAGAGCTGGTTAACCGCTTTGGGTTAGATGAAAAACGTACACCGCTACTTTATGACTGGCTAGAAGAAACGCTTCAAACGCCGCTGTACCCTAACATGCAGCTAAGCATGAGTGATTTACCTTTAGATCAAACCCTACGTGAAGCAGAGTTTTACTTCCCAATGGACGATACGCATTGGGTTCAGCTTCGCAATGTGCTTACGTTCCATCGACAAGCCGTAGCAGAGGCGCTTGGCGGCAAGGCAGAGGCAGCCCCCCATTTAATCACGGCAACATTACAGGGAATGATGCACGGCTTTATTGACTTGATTTTCGAACATGACGGTCAGTTTTTTGTGGCCGACTACAAATCAACATGGCTTGGCGATACGCTAGATAGCTACACGCCGACTGCGCTGTTTCACAATAACCAGCATCATCTTTACGACCTTCAGTACTTGATTTACTGCCTGGCGCTACATCGTTATTTAAAAAATACGCTGCCAAATTACGACCCAGACATTCATTTCGGGGGCGTATATTACTTGTATTTACGCGGCATGCACCCGGAGAACGAGCGTGGGGAAGGGGTGTTTTACACCGACATACCATCGTCAGTACTCAACCAACTAGACGCCATATTTGCGAGCAAACACAACGAGAGGCAAGGTGATAGTTCAAAGCATGCCGACACGGGACGTGAGCCTGTATCAAGCGATGCGAGCACGACGGCGTTGAGTGCAAGCGAAACAGTCATATCAGCGAAGACTTCAACAAGGACAAATTCAAAAAAAGCAGGCATTTCTCGCCAGCCTTCAAAACAACAGCCTTCTGGTCAACAGCAGTTTAGTTTCGATGACGAGTAGTGAAGTAAAGGAAAAAAATGAACAACAATCAACATTCTATGTCGTCGTTTTTCGATAATTTGTTTGGGATCGAGGCTATCGACAAGTTTGTCGCAAAAGAATTTGGCTTTATTGACGAGCTTGCTGAAGACGAACGTTTAATATGGGCAGGGAGCTTGGCGTACTTGTCATACATGCAGCGCAATGGTCACAGCTGTGTCTCTCTCAAAGAAATGGCAGGTACCACGCTTTTTAAAGAAGCAGTAATCGAGCAAGAAGGTGCCGTAGCGACAGAAACGGGCGTGGGTGTTAGTGAGTCTTTGGGCGAAGTTTCGCAAGCGCTTAGAGAACAAACTGAGCAGCAAAAAACGCCTAAAACAGGTGTTGATGTGCCACCGCTGACGCCTTTACTTAACATTGTTAAGCGCGCGTTGTGCAACGAACAGATTGCTCAATTATTCGTTTATGACAACGGCAAACTATATAGCCGTCGCTACTATGAATTTGAACAAGAAGTGGCGCGAAATATAGTGAAAAGAGCAGCGCTTGCACCGTTAACAGATGATGCGAGCGAAAGAGTAAAGAAACTGTGGCCCGCTATATTTCCAACCGAAACAACAGATCAACAAGATTGGCAGCAAATTGCGGTAGCCAAGAGCCTGATGCAGCGTTTTTGTGTCATCAACGGTGGGCCTGGTACCGGTAAAACCTATACCGTGCTGCGTCTATTGCTGGCACTACAAGCATGCGATGAAAACATCAAAATTGTTCTGGCCGCCCCCACGGGTAAGGCGCAGCAGCGTATGACCGAGTCTATTATGAGTAGCATCGATGGCCTTCGCGGCAGGGTAGACGATGCCGCGCTTGATAATGTGCCTACCGATGCCGTGACGCTACATAGGTTACTGGGGTTGCGTGAACACGGCGTATCGACAAAGTACAACCAGCACAATCAATTGTCTGCAGATGTACTCATTGTTGATGAGGCGAGCATGGTCGACTTAGCGCTAATGACTCGGATAGTGCGTGCGTTGCCAGACCATGCACGGCTATATTTTATCGGTGACGCCGACCAACTCCCCGCGGTTGAGCTTGGTAATGTGCTAGAACAGCTAGTCAGCGACGGTGCAGAAAGTTTTGACGAAGGTGAGAATGCTATGACTGCCGTTGCGAATCGCTCCGCGAGCTCACGAGGTCATAACGACGGGCTTTCTTTGGGGGGCGTGCCATCGTCAATGCGTCAGCATATCGCTACGCTGTGCCCGCATTTACCCTTGTTACCGGTTAATGAGCAGGCAAAAAGCTATGTGGCAACACTGCAAGCACCACAGCGCTTCAAAGGGCAGGTGGCTAAAGTTGCGACAGCCATACAACGAGGTGATGCGAGTGGCGCACTTTCCACCATTAAAGAAAACGGTGCTGACAATAACGAGGCGCAAGGTCTAGGTTTAAATAATAACTCACGCTTACAGCCTGGTGTTCATTTGTGGCCTGTAGATCACGTTAATGGCAATGACTTACACAGGTTGGCCAAGGAAAGCTTTGCGCCTATTTTCGACGCCAGCAGTGCCGAGGAAGCACTTAATCGTTTGAATCTTGTTAGGTGGCTCACACCTGTTCGCAAAGGCGCGATGGGCGTTGAAGGCCTGAATAACTTGGTGTTCGATGCCATCAAGCACAAAATAAGAAGAAGGGAAGGACACTTCTATCAAGGCCAGCCCATTATGATTGTAAAGAATCATCACCCACAGCGACTCTCAAACGGTGAGGTTGGCGTAATTTGGCCTGACAACAAGGGAAAGCTATATGCGTGGTTTTACCAAGATAGCCAAGGTTCAGGTCAAAAGGGTTCGCCAGATAAGTGGGAAAGCGCTGATGAGGCTCTAGAGCAAAAACACGCGTTACGCAGTATATCGCTATCACGAGTACCACAGTTTGAAACTGTGTATGCTATGACGATACATAAATCTCAGGGCTCTGAATTTAACCATGTCGTGCTTATTTTACCGAAACCCGATAGCGAGAGAGCCACCAATCTATTTCACCGAGGTCTAGTGTATACAGGGCTAACCCGAGCTAAAGACGGCTGTTTGATCATTTCTGATGACGCTACCTTTAGCCACATGATCCAACGGGTTGATAAGCGTTATTCAGGACTGTCTGAGGCGATTAGTCATCATCTTTAGAATAATTCTCACCCCCGCTCTTAAATCAAATAAAAAACGTACACTGACCCCCAGGGTTTTAGGTCAGAATACATTTCTGTGGGGTTATTTCACAGGTGTAAACAGGCACAAGCCGCGTTTGTTAATATCAATGGGGGTTTTGCTCACAAGGTAAATACGGGTGGGTGCAGTAACCCGCAAAATACCACCCTCAGCGTTTAAAAATTGAGAAGGCAAAAGCACAGATGTATTATCGGGGTCTGTTTTATTGGTTTCTGGTGTTATGACAAAGTGAGACAAGCCAAAGTGATCCAGCCAACCCAATATATTGTCTGGCGTCGCCACAAAGTTGTCGTGCTTTAAAAAACTGCTGTGTAGCGTAATATTAGCGCCGAACACGGGCTTAGTTTCTATTGCCATTTGCGTATTGGGTTTTAAATGAAGCCGGTATAACCCATGTGCTTCAGGCACAATCTCATCATTTGCATCTGTATTATTCACTAGCGTAAGCATACAAAGTTTCGCATGGTAGTTCTGATGGTATTATTGTGGTGGAGTTACTGGTTCACTGCGTTGATGTGGATCAACTGCTCAATGGTTTTGACATTCTGCCCTCTGAACTAGATTTCTTGCGCGAAAAGCATATCACCAAGACGCTTGATAGCTTCTGTTTGCGCAGTCTGAGTACTATCAATAAAATTGAAGCGCAGGCAATGTCGATATTTTCCTGTTGCTGAAAATAGCTGACCGGGCGCGACATACAGTCTGCAATTGTAATTGTGACTGCTTTTGCCGTAATTGGTTTTCCAAGCTTCTCGCTGTGGGCCGCGGTAGGTGCAAAAATACGCGTAGGGCTGAGTTCGCCCATTCGCAGACGTTTGGGCGTCAGCCTATAGGCTATCGCCTCTAAAAATTTTACAAAAGGAGCAGGTCTTCATGGAATTGAACCAAGTTACCTTACCCGTTACTAACATGGCCGAGGCGGTAGAATTTTACCTGACACTTGGTTTTACCCAAATTGTAGATACACCGCATTATGCTCGATTTACGTGCCCTCAAGGCTCGTCTACGTTTTCGCTCTCTTTAGAAAGTGAGAGTGTGCAAAATTACAGTGTGATTTATTTCGAGCACGAGGCGTTAGATGAGCTGTATACAACACTTGTAGAAAAAGGTATTCGTTTTGAGCAGCCGCCAACGCAGCAACGCTACCTTTGGAAAGAGGCCGTTTTAAACGATCCATCGGGTAACAAAATCAAGCTGTATTGGGCGGGAGAAAACAGAGTGAACCCGCCTTGGAAAGTAGAAATAAAGCAATAATTATTCAGAGAAGCCCCCATTGAAAACCGAGATAAACAGTGACAGAACCCCAAATTAGCGTGCACTTTCGCTTAACAAAGTTAGATGCCATGCAGGCGTATACACTAAAAAGAGAAATTGAAGGCGCTTACTTTATTAAGAGTGACGTCTGTGTTGATGAACAAAGCCCAGAGGTGTTTATCGGCATGGTGCCTTTAAAAGAAAGCCTGTTTGACGAACTTAACGACTATGTTATTCGCCAACAAATTCAATATGACGATTGCGATATTTTTGTTGAAGCAAAAAGCCCTAGCGGTGAGGTTGCAGTGCCGAGGGTGGTAAACAAATTGCTCAAGTATATCGACTGTAGATTAACGTTCGCCTTAGCTAACTAGCGCCCATTAATGTAGGCTATGCCGCCTTGCTTTTTTAGCGTTGCGATAGAAGAAGGCCGCCGTATTAGATGTTTCATCATCGCTCCTTGTGCTTTTTTAACGCCCTAGATAATCATTAACGAAGCCGAAAGGGTTTGAGTTCACACACCGCGTTTAAAATTGCGGCAGAGTTTTTACGTTAAGACAGTGTTTCAACCTGCTTTTCTTTCTGAGTTATAGAGCTACCAGCAGTAGCAATCACCACCAATGCCACAGCGAACCATTGAGAGAGTGTTAGCATTTCATCGATAATAATAAACGCTGCTATCGCGGCAACGGCAGGCTCTGCGCTCATCATGATACTAAACGTTTGTTTTGGCATATTTCGCATAGCACTCATTTCTAATGTATAGGGAATAGCTGATGAAAATATGCCTACAGCACAACCAATAAAAATTACATCTGGGGACAGTAGCGCACTGCCTTGACTTATTACGCCAATCGGCACAACACAGAGAGCGGCTACCAGCATACCTAAGGTTACTGTTATACCGCCTGACCCTTCGTTACCTGTCTTATTACCAAATACAATATAACCTGCCCAAAACGCACCTGCAGTAAGCGCAAAAATGACGCCGATGGGGTCTAGGCTTTCTGCCGATGCGCCACCAATATCAGGAAGTAATAAGCAAACGCCTGCAACAGCCAAAAGCGCCCACGCAAAATCTCGTTTTTTTCTTGCACTAAAAAACGCCACGGCTAACGGACCCGTAAACTCAAGGGCTACGCCTATGCCAAGGGGAATGCGCGCAATGGCAAGATAGAAAATGATGTTCATCGAACCAAGGCATGCACCGTAAAAAAAGACGTTTCGCCATCCTCTTGCGCTTAGGCGTGCTCGCCAAGGCCTAAAAATTAGCGTTAAAATAAGTGCGGCAAAAAAAGCACGAAGCGCGCTAGTGCCCTCGGGGCCGACTATCGGAAAGAGTTGTTTGGCAAACGATGCGCCAGACTGAATGGTTACCATCGCCAGAAGGACTGCGACTATAGCAAGTAAAAAACGTTGATTCACAATATATTGCAACGAAAGTTAAAGAGAGTTGGAGTATACCAATTCGCATAGATAATTACCCACTCAGCGAGATTTATACTATTCGTCATCGCGCCGTATTACCGCAGGTATATTTGTTCTGAGAAAGAAATGCGCGTTGCTAAGGTAATCTATTAATAACTAACATGTACTGACTCGGCCTATTACCAATAGGGGAACATACTAAATAGCAGCTAGATGTGTACCATGGCTTAATTGAATCGCGAAATTGAAACCAAAACCCTGCTTTGATGAGTACCAAGTAAACGGTTATCAAATCGATATAAAGCGGGTGTTAACGCAGTGCTTTCAATAAGGCCAATGCCCCTTTATGCAAAAGCCAAGTTTGCAGGTGAGTTGTCAGCGCTTCCATGACCTATACTTAAACATAGATCAAGGCGGCTAGTGCTTGACCGTCTTAACTTAAAATCTTTTTGAATACACGAAGTTTTTGGTTTAACGCGTTATTAACGGTTTCTGTTTCCTACTTAAGGAAAGCAATGCATACACTGACCCAATTACATATCGACATTGCTCGAAATGCGACGGACGATTTTAATCTATTTCACGACCCTATGCGGTGGCACCTCATCAAGGGAAATCCCTTCCAAGGCACGATTGCCCTTGGATTTCAACTTGGCCTTTTTGTCGAGACACAGATCAATCAGGGCGCCTCTACTATCAAGCCGAGGCGATATTCGGTGTATGAATTTATCTTTGTGAACCCGGCAAAAGAGGGGGACGAGCTTAACTTATTAGTTAAGCCTTCTCGAGTTTCTAGAAATGAGCAGGGGGAGCAAGAGTCTCAGCGAGTGATTTTAAAAGCGTCGGGAAAACCAAGTTTAATGGGGTTCTATCGGCAGTCAGATTATTTGTCTGTCACCTCCTCTTTGTTGAACTTCAACAATGAGGAATTATCAAGAATGAAAGACCGAACACTGTTAAAAAACAGTGTTTTTTTAAAAAGAAAATGGATGATTGTTGGTAATGCTAAAAATTACTTGTTAAGCGCTTTTGCTGATCAAACACGCTATATTGATGAGTTCGCAAACAAAGTGCGGTTCCCACAGTTTTACCCACTTTCGTTAATGTCATCCGCATTGTTAGAACGAGCTCAGGCCCTGAATTACGATCTCATTCAAAACCCAATGATCTACGTTTCACAAAACCTTTGTCTCGACAACGAGCAATTGGCACAACTTAGCAGCAATGATTGTTTAAATATGTTGGTTGCGCCTCTAGAAACTGACCCCAGCCATCTTACGTGCGCGGGATGGGTAAACAGCGAGTCCCCACTTTTTTGTGCAGAGGTAAAGCTTATGCCGTTGTCGGATATGATAAATAAATGAACCCACTTTGACCTAGCATTTATCTGCATTTGCGTTTAACTCTCATAAAAAACGGCGTAGACACGCCGGATTTCATTTCTATTCGGGATAAATGGTATGGCGCTTTAAAGTGTAAATGGCCTTTTGTACACGAGGTTTAGATTATCAAAGCGATCCATTTTGCTTTATGCAATGTCCGCTGATCCGATTCTCGCTGTGCCGTTTAGTCGTTCACAATTTAGAAGGCTGTCAAGCCGAGCGTTTAAGCGCCAATTCCTTCCTGACTATCTCTGCGCCTGCACTCAATGCCTCAAGCTTACCTCGTGCAACTGAGCGAGACAGTGGAGCCATGCCACAGTTAGTGCAGGGATAAAGCTTATCTGCATCTACGTACTTGAGCGCTTCGCGTAATGTTGCTGCCACTTCCTCTGGGGTTTCAATCGTATCTGTGGCTACATCGATAGCGCCCACCATCACTTTTTTGCCTTTAAGGTGCGAAATCAGTTCAATGGGCACATGAGAGTTGTGGCACTCTAATGACACCATATCGATATTGGATTTGGCTAACTTGGGAAAGCTTTCTTCATATTGACGCCACTCTGAGCCCAATGTCTTCTTCCAATCCGTGTTGGCTTTAATGCCATATCCGTAACATATATGAACTGCAGTTTCACATTTGAGCCCTTCAATTGCCCGTTCTAGCGCAGCAATTCCCCATTCGTTTACTTCATCGAAAAACACATTAAACGAGGGTTCGTCAAACTGAATAATATCAACTCCGGCTGCCTCTAGTTCTCTCGCTTCTTGGTTGAGAATTTTTGCAAATTCCCACGCTAGCTTTTCGCGACTTTTATAGTGGTCGTCGTACAGGGTATCGACCATCGTCATAGGGCCTGGCAAGGCCCATTTGATAGGCTGGTCAGTTTGGCTTCTTAAAAATTTAGCATCGTCAACAAACACGGATTTTGGACGTGTGACAGCCTTAATGACGACAGGCACGCTAGCATCATAGCGGTTGCGAATACGTACTGTTTTACGATTTTCAAAGTCGACACCATCAAGGTGCTCGATAAACGTTGTGACGAAGTGCTGACGGGTCTGTTCACCGTCGCACACAATGTCTATGCCAGAAGCAACTTGTTCCTGAAGCGTAACGCGAAGGGCGTCTTTTTTGCCTTCTTTTAACGCATCATTCTCCAGCTTCCACGGTGACCATAACGTTTCAGGCTCTGCAAGCCACAATGGTTTTGGAAGGCTGCCGGCAATAGAGGTGGGGAGTAGTGTTTTCATGTAAATTGGTTTCTTTTCATCAATAAATTGTATGGATACACAAAGGGCAGCGCTCACAGCCCTCTACCATCATTCGTGTCTTTGAACCCTGTGCCATTGGTGTCACAGGTGTTCAAATGATTTTATTAGGCATAGCTTGCCGCGAATTGCGCTAACTTGTGTTGATAGGGTTTTATAAAGTGTTCTTCTACAAACTTACCTTGCTCAACGGCTAATTGAGAACGCTCTTCACGGTCATATACAATGCGAGTTACAGAGTGATCGCTGTTTCTTAAGTTGGGTTTGTAACTTAATCCTGCCTGGGCGTTAGCGTTATAAATCTCGGGCCGATAGATTTTCTGAAACGTCTCCATCGTCGCAATAGTGCTAATTAGCTCTAAGTTGGTGTAGTCATTGAGCAAGTCGCCAAAGAAATAGAATGCAAAAGGAGCTGCACTGTTAGGTGGCATAAAATAGCGCACGTTAAGGCCCATCTTTTTAAAATACTGCTCGGTGAGCGACGATTCATTCGGCTGATATTCCACGCCTAAAACAGGGTGATGATTTTCTATTCTGCGATAGGTTTTATTATCAGAAACGCTTAAACAAATGACCGGCAGTTTTGAAAAATGTGCTTTATAGGCTTCTGAATTAACGAAACACTTAAACAGTTTTCCGTGCAGATCACCAAAATCGGTAGGGACGCTGAACGACGACTGGCCACGATTGTGATTAGATAGACGAACGCTAAAGTCATAATCGCGAACATAAGAGGAGAAGTTATTTCCCACTATGCCTTGGGTACGCTTCTCTGTTTTTTTATCGATGATGTTGGTCTGCAAGATCTCGATAGTAGGGAAGGTGTTGCCGTTACTATCTAAATCGATATCTACCGACACAATTTCAAGTTCAACGGCATAGCGGTCACCATTTTCGTTATCCCAACTCGCTAGTGCGTTGAAGCGGTTGTTTATCATACTTAGAGCATCGCGTAAGTTCTCTTTTCGGCGCTGGCCGCGAGCTAAGTTAGCGAAGTTAGTCGTGATACGCGTGTTATCTGAAGGGCGATAATCTTCATTAAACTGAACGCTGTTAATAGTAAAAGAAAAATTTGGGTTCACGTTGTTGTTCATGAGAATACGCTTTTATTCCTAAGATTAAACCGAATGTCGTGGAGCCTTTAAAGCTGTACGTACGTTATACGCGGTCTGAACTATGAATAAAAATGACTTATTTTCATTGAACTATGAATTTTTCTCAAAGTTTAGGGTTTGTGAAAAGCACTAGAGGTAGAAAAATAAATTCAAACCATCCATGGTAAAGGTAGAGTTGAAAACCCTTTAGTTTTCATCATCAATAAATGTTGCTAAGACAAGCGTAAACTCTCAGAACTCAAACGCTTCCCATAACGCTCTTTTCAGCGTGTTAGGGTCTTCTTCCTCACCCGACTGGTTGTCGAAGCGCATCGTTTTGCGGCTTTCTTTGGTGTATTCACTCCATCCTGGTGCCCCCTGTTTTGCAAATCTCACCCAATAGTTTTGCATCGTCTGACTCAGTTCTTTAGAAGGGTTATTGCCAACAAAGTTACTTGCTTCTTTTGTGTCTATAGTATCGAACGTATACGGAACATCGACAAAATGTGCGGCTCCAAGCTCACCACCGTAAGCGTCCGACTTCCAGCCAAAATTGTATTTCCACACAGAATTGCCTTTTTCAGTTAAAAACTCTGCGATGTGGATAGCAGGCATTCTAAACGTATAATCAGACTGGATGTCAGCATAGATGTCGCCATAGGAATCATGACGGGTTTTTTTGTAAACCTTTGGTGCATTCTCACCCAAGTTTAAATCATGTAAGAAAAGCGACACCTTGCTCTCGTCAATCGTTTCAATTTCATTGCCAGGCACTAGATACAATCTCGATTCTTGATCTGTACTACCAACGATGGTTGGAATAGACGAGTTGGCGCCGTTCTTGAGGCTCAATATTGGTGAATTGATGATCAGCTCGCCATCAACTACGGGTAAAAATGCGGTACCGCCCCATGATAGCATTTCCCATTCACGTCGATTATTAACAGCGTTACCGATATCTACGACGCCTTTGACTAATGCATCAAACGCCACATTTGATAGTGCTGTTAGTGTAGGTTCAATATTCAGTTTTTTCGCAAATGCTCGGGTCACTTCTGAGGCTTGCGCTTTAGAAATAGCCTGCATAGGGGGGCTTTGCATTATGGCTTTATGGAACAGGGTATTTGCCCGACGGCTTCCTAGAAGGATAGCTACGCTGCCTGCGCCCGCAGACTGCCCGAATAAGGTAATGTTGCTTGGATCCCCACCATAATCTTCAATATTGTTTTTAACCCACTTAAGAGCAAGAATTTGGTCTAAAGTACCCCGATTATCAGGGGCGCCATCAATATGCATAAACCCATCTACGCCTACTCGGTAATTGACAGTGACGATCACTACGCCTTTTTGGGCAAAGTGTGACCCATCATAAACACTTTCTCCGGCGTCGGCTCTAATGTACGCGCCCCCTGGAAGCCATACCATAACAGGTCTTTTTTCATTATCTGAAAACGCGTCTTCAGGCGCCCAAATATTTACGGTTAAATCGCCAGGTGCGCCGACTAATGTTGCATTCTTTCCTCGCCCTGGCTGTGGTACTGGTGGTTTCATCTCTATTGCACGTAGTGTACCTTGCCACGGTTCTATCGGTTCTGGTGCTTGAAAGCGTCTAGTTTTGACAAAAGGGTCAGCTGCGTAGGGAACGCCGTAAAAAGTAACAACATGATTTTTAAGCTTGCCTTGCACCTTACCAAGATGAGTTGAGATTGTAATTGTGTCATTCGATTCCATTGGCATACTTGTCGCCTTGCTGAGGGGAGAAGCTGCAGCAATACACAGTATTGAGCAAAAACAGAGCAGTCTATATGGGCTGACCATAGTCCATTCCTTTAATGGTTGCGCAAAGCCTTAATTAATTGGTCTTTGCTCATGTTCGAGCGGCCTTGAATACCCACTTCTTTGGCTTTTTCATATAGCTCATCCTTGGTACGGCTTTCGTACTTCTTACCTTTTCCCCCGTCCTTTGACGGTGTTTGCTCACTGTTAGCTTGTGCGTTGGCAATGCGTGCTGATTTTTCCTTACTATAGCCTTCATCGCGCAAGGCTTCGTAAGTGTCGTCGTTTTTAATTTGGGTACCGTGATCCTTAGCCATAGTTAACTCCTGTTTTGCAGACTGTATTAGTTACTTATTTTCCTGTTTATTCATACTTGTTATTTGTGGAGATGGTTTACGCATTTGTTTATGACATGTATTTATTGAACATCGTCAAAGGCCGATAGAAATAAGCGCATCGCAGACGCTATAAAAATGTCATTCATCGCAAACGCTAAAATGCTCAAAATAACGCTGCACCGTAATGTAACGGCTTAACACGTTAAAACTTATTATGTTGTCAATTTTAGTGCGTCTCGTGCACGTAAAAAGGGCATTAGTGTCAATGCTTTAGCGTTTTTAGGCTATTGCGCGTACAAAATTAAGCCTTTAGTCTAAAGATATTCTAGATGGAAGGCAGAGCGAAATATGAATAAAAACGTACAACAAACCTCGGTGAATTCTTCTCGTCGTAATTGGTTAAAATCTGTGGGATTAGGCGCCGGAGCCGTGGCGCTGACTACCAGCGTCGACAGCATAATGGGAGACCTTCGTGCGGCAGGCATGCCGACCGAACATTTTCCATCAGCTACGCCGAATGTGCACGATGGTCTTATTCGCTTGTCGTCAAATGAAAATGCCTTTGGTCCCTCGAAGAAAGCTGCGAAAGCCATGCAAAGCGAGCTTTTAAATCTCGCGCGTTATACCGACGCTACGGTTGATGTGCTGGCACAGAAAATTGCTGAGCAAGAGGGCGTGTCTGCCGATCAAATCGTTATTACAAACGGTTCTTCACCTATTTTATTTGGTTACGCCGACTGGATCACGAAAAATGGCAACAAGCTGGTAACCTCGATGGCTACTTACGAAGGTGTGCCGCGAGGGGCAGAGTTTATGGGAGCAGATGTAACTTATGTGCCGCTCGCTGCCGATATGACTTTTGACCTAGATGCTATCGAAGCAGCAGTGACTGACGATACCACCGCTGTTTATGTGTGCAACCCAAATAACCCGACTGGCAGTATGGTAGATGCAGCCAAGCTTACCGCTTTTGCAAAACGGGTGTCGAAAAAAGCGCAGGTATTCATTGATGAAGCCTACATTGAGATGTCGGACGCTTACCCTGCTAACGTGCAATCGAAGCTGGTCGCAGAGGGGCACAACGTGGTGGTTTGCCGCACGTTCTCAAAAATCCACGCCATGGCTGGCCAGCGTTTAGGTTACGCTATTATGCCTGCTGAGCAAGCGAAAACCATGGGCGGCATGCTGCGCATGGGCGGTGTGAACTACTTGGCACTCGTTGCAGGCATGGCAAGTATGGATGACCACGCAAACTTAAACACCATGCGTTCACGGATTAAAACTGAACGTGATAAGTTAGTAAAAGTTGCCAAGGAATTAAAACAGCCTTATGCCCCAAATCCGCAGGGCAATTTCATTTATATGGACACGGGCATGCCACACGATAAATTTGCAGAGAAAATGAAAGCCGAAGGCATAAAGGTAGTTGGGCGTACTTGGCCAGGGTATGACTCATGGTCACGTATAAGCGTGGGTACGCCCTCAGAAACAGATGCTTGCGTTAAAGCATTAAAAGCAGTACTTGCTTAAGAATAATAACACCTAGCGCAGAGAGAAAAGGCTGAACACACGTGTGTTCAGCCTTTTCACTTCAATCAATCCGTCAAATCAACCGACGAATAATCTGACTACATAGTTATACGGTTTTAACCACGACTCAAACAAAATTGAGCCTTTACAGAGCATTCACGTAGCAGCAAACGTTTTATTGAACGACTAAAGCAAGCCCGCACGTGTTGTCGCTGCTCCTGACTCAGTTCTTTGCGCTGCTATTTCTCGATGGCGAACGTTAAGCCTGCCTTTTCTTCTAAGCGACTAATGAGCTCATGACCGAAAGCGGCCGCTGGCGTAAAGAAACCACCAGACAATTTTACATCTTTACACAGGCAAAGAGCCGACTCAGAAATCATTTTGCTTGTTGAGCCATAGCCAGGGTCTTTATCGCCTTTTACCGATACCGCAAGCATGTCACCATTTTTTGCAGTACCCACAAACATTACATCGTAAAAACCGTTTTCACGTTCCTCTTTGCTTGGGCCTTCTCCTGGCTTGGGGCCATCATCGCTGGCGAGTGATTTATCTTTTGCCACATGATTAGCCATGGCTTCGCCTTTTTCGCCAGGCCCTGTCATCAGCATTTCATCATACTGGAAGTTTTTGCCGTAGGCATAGCCGTTCAAGTAATTCGTACGATGGACGTTTTTAGTGTTAATCGCTGCCATGATAAACGGCGCAACCCATGTGCCCAATTGTTCATCGAAGTAAGGTTTGTTACCGTCAGGCTGCGGTTGATTTGAAGCGCCATCGGTTAACGAGTGGGGATTAATCAATGCCGCCATGACTGACTTATCCTCGCGCGCAGCAGCCATGGTTGCTTTTAAGCTAGCGGCTGTTCCGCCTGAAAACGTCCCTTGCATCTTACGAACGCGACCTTTTGCATATTCAATGACGTCGCCGGTTTGCTTTTTAGCATGCTCTTGAAGATAGTACACACCCAAATCAAAAGGCACAGAATCGAAGCCACACGAGAACACAATATTCGCGCCAGTCTCTTTAGCTTTTGCTTCGTACTTATTGATCATTTGGTGCATCCAAGCTGGTTCACCGCACAAATCCGTGTAGCCTGTGCCGTTGTCAACACACGCAGAGAGTAGCTTTTCGCCGTAAATTTGATATGGACCAACGGTGGTAAGTACTACCGCCGTGCGCTTGGTCATGGCATCGAGTGCGTCAGCATCATCACCATCAACAACGATGCTAGTAACGCTCTCGCTAATACCTAATTCCTTTTTTACGTCATCTAGCTTGGTTTCGTTACGACCTGCAATTGCCCATCTAACGCTGCTGTCGTTACCATATTGCGCTTGAAAATACTCAGCCACTAACTTTCCAGTAAAACCTGTAGCACCGAAAATGACTACATCAAATTCCCGTTCGTTACTCATTGTTTTGTCCTGTTTTATTTCGTTTCGACACGTGTCATCAATATACGTTACTCAATATACGCACAAGCACCGATATCTATCATTTTTTTAGGTAATATTTGTCTATTCATGAAATTAAACGATGGGACTAAAGCCTTTAGCGCAATGTTTTGACAAACTCACCTAGCCGCGATAACCCTTCGTTCAAACGTTCAATGCTGGTAGCGAAAGACAGCCTGACGTAATGATCTGCATTGTGTTCCCCAAAATCGTTGCCTGGCGTTAGCGCCACATGATATTGCGAGAGCAGTGCATCACAAAATGCGACAGCACTTAGCCCTGTGTGTTTAATGTTGATGTATGCGTAAAATGCACCGTCAGGTTGAGCATCGAGAGTCAGCTCCATGTTTTTAAGTGCACTAAAAACGAAAGAGGCTCGTTTCGCCAGCGTCATTCGGTTTTGTTCGCACTGTGCTAAGGCCTCAGGTTCGAAACATGAAAGGGCGGCTTTTTGCGAGAGTGTAGACGGGCAAATAAACAAATTCTGCGCAAGCTTTTCAATGATTGGCGTCATTGCTTCAGGCACAACACACCAGCCCAAGCGCCAGCCTGTCATGCCAAAATACTTAGAAAAACTGTTTATCACGATCACAGTGTCCCCAAGCTCTGCATTAGCGAGTACGGTTTGAAGTTTGGTGTCAGCGCTGCTAGATAATTGGGACGGACAAACTTCAGCTAGAGCATCATCAGTAGAAAGCGAAAGATCCAAGTAAATCTCATCAACAATTAAAAAACCGCCTTTGGCTTTGCAAAATTCTCCAATTTTAGTCAGTTCTTGTAAATCTATTGCCGTCCCTGTTGGGTTGGCGGGGGTGGCTATGAGCACGCCCTTGGTGTTGTGCTTCCAATTATGAGCGACACTTGCAGCAGTTAGCTGAAAGTTTTCTTCACTGCGTGTTGGTACCAGCGTGACATCTGCGCCGAAGGCGTTTAAAAATCGCCGATTACATGGATAAGAAGGGTCACCCAATATCACGTTGTCGCCCGATTCAACCAAGGCAGCGCTTGCCAAAAGTAATGCGCCAGACGCCCCAGCAGTTACTACCACTCGAGAAGGGCTCACTACAACGTTGTGCTTGGTTCCATAGAAACTGGCGATAGCCTCACGCAGTTCTGTCATACCCAAAGCCGATGTGTATGGGTAATCTGGCGCATTTAAGCTTTTTTTCATTGCAGCAAGTACTGGTAGAGGCGCGCCGAAGTCAGGCTCGCCCAGATTAAGGCGGATGACGTCTTTACCTTGCTGTTCCAGTGCGGTGGCTTTTTCGCCATAGGCCATGGCAAGAAACGGAGAAATGGCGGTAGCGCGAGAGGCAAACTTCAAAATAAAACCCTTATTAGTCGTGCCAGTTAAAAAAGTAACGCAATTAAGGCTTACTCTTGAATGTGATTCAAGTCTTTTCGTAAAGTGGCCAACAAGCCAGAAGTACAAGAAACATCTACTCTGCGGTCTTAAATAACAAACCAGTAAATAAAATAAATATTAATTAAAATACATATTCAAAAATTGCAAATAATGGTGAGTTTTATCTATGCTTAAAGAGGAATAACAAAGATAAGCCACTCGAGGGTATCTCAATTACGTTATCGAGTCCCCTCAGGCGCAAGGATGGAATTAGATGGAGCAACCATGTCTATAAGACGACTAGTTGAATTCGATAAGGCAAATAGTCAAATTGGTCAAAGTCATAACCAAACCTGCTGGACCGTGTTGAGTGTTGAAGACGACACCTTTTATCAACAAACGCTTCGCTTAGCATTGAAAGGTTTGCAGGTAAATGGAAAAAGTGTCGAACTTATCTCTGCAAGTTCCGCTGCTGAGGCTTCACTCATACTGTCCTCAAGAGATGACATATCTGTAATTCTTCTTGATGTGGTTATGGAAACGGACGATGCCGGACTTCGTCTTGTTGATACCATAAGAAGTATCATGGGTAACAATCGAGTGAGAATAATCTTACTGACTGGTCAACCCGGAATGGCGCCACATGAAGACGTCATGAAGCAATATGATATCGATGAATACTGGATAAAAACGGATACCACCGAAGAGCAACTGCGTTCATCGGTGACCAGTAATGTTCGCACCTGGCATTATTTGACGGAACTTTATAACGCAAAACGCAGCCTGCAAATGCTTGTTGACGCTTCAAGGGTAATTACATCGAAGCGTGACATTAAAAGTTTTACGAGAACGGTTTTATCTGAGATAGCCAAGGTTATTGGAGTTCCCAGTGAAGGGGGAATTGTTTGCGCGCACCATTCTGAAAATAAATCGCTCAAAGAGTCGGAAGTGATAGCGGTAAGTGGTCGCTTTCAAGTACATCAGGCAAACCTTGTCCAGGATATTCTGGAAAACCCAGATTTTAGAGAGAAGTCAGAGGTTTTATCGTTATTGGAGAAGGCTATGCTTAGCCGAGAACACTGCTTTTCTACAGGTTTTTCGGCGCTTTATTTTTCGACCGAAGATGTCGACAAGCGCGCTTACATAATTTGCGTGCAAACCCCAAATACACTGTTGCCAGAACACATTACCCTACTAAAAGTATTTTGTGAAAACATTCACAACGGTTTCAAAAATTTGGCGCTTTTTAACAGGTTGTCACAACTTGCCTATTATGACTTAGAATTGAATGCGCCCAATCGAAACTGGTTAGAACGAGAGATTTCTCAACTCGATGATGAAACCTTATCAAATTCAACATTGGTACTCGTTGATGTAAAAAACTACGCCGAAACGGCAGTGATGTTAGGTAAGCGCTACATACGAAGCTTGATTCACTCTTTCTATGAAGCATTGTTGAGTGAATTTCCGCATGCATCCGCGATATGCCGGATAGATGATAATCAACTTGCTCTATTATTTCTTGATAACGGCGGGGTCGACTCTAAAAAATTAGCTCGGTTGACCGAAAAAAAGATTGTGATTGACGGTGTTCAGCATACAGTACTGTCGACAGTTGGAGAGATGTCACTTAAGCAAACTGTTGACTGTGAAGCGTCTGAAATAGTCACAACAGCGCAAATTGCAGTAGCATCGACCAGAGAGAAAAAACTAAATTATTCAAATTTCGATGTCAAAACAACAGGGGAGATAGCACAACGACAGCTCATATTACATGAACTATACAGTGCAATGACGTCAACAAGCGAACTCGACATCGCGCTGCAGCCTAAAATTAATATGAAAAACGGCAAACTCATTGGCGCCGAAGCGCTTATTCGATGGGTAAAGCCTGACGGCACCACTGTACCACCGGTAAAATTTATCCCCATCGCTGAGGCATCCGGATTGATAAATAAAATCGATCTTATCGTGCTTGAAAAAACAATGACTGCAATTGAAGCACTTTCTCAACACGGGCTAAGCATTCCCGTTTCATTTAATGTGACATGCGGTGAATTGCAAAACGATGGCTTTGTTGAAGAAGTTGTAAACTCCCTGAATTCAAGCAAAATCGATCCTTCACTTCTCGAGATAGAGATTACAGAAACCCAGGCCATGGAAGATTATACTATTGTTAATCCCATCCTTAAAAACCTCAGGCAACGAGGCATCAAAATCAGCATAGACGATTTTGGTACGGGCTACTCTTCTCTTGCGCATATCACTGATTTAGCTGCAACGACGCTCAAGCTTGATAAGAGTTTTGTATCAAAGTTGTCGGGTGAAGATAAGGAGGCCGGCGTTGCGGTGTGCGAAATGGTTTTGCGTCTTGCAAATAGGTTTGATTTTGACGTGATTGCGGAGGGCGTCGAGTCAGAAATCGAACGGTTGGCACTTATGGATATTGGATACGAAATTGCGCAAGGTTTCTATTTCGCGAAGCCGATGGCACTTCCCAAATTTATCGACTGGGCTAAGAAAAGGCCGCAGTAGTTGAAGTTACTTTCGATACCTAAATTATTAAGAGACAAAAACACAGCGGTGACGTTGCTGTTTGCGTTGCTAATGTCGATGTCCGTAACTGTAGCGATTTTTTTCACTTTAATTGATAGCAAACTTAACGAAGTGGCCAATGCGCATACCATGATGCTGAGTAGGGCAAATCAATCTCTTAACACAAAATTAGGAGATATTCGAAATAGTACCGTGCTTATCAATAGTCATGTTATCGACCTGCTACAAGCCAACGACGCTTCCGCTGCTGATGTGTTCTCTCATATTGGCAAAAACCATCCCTCTATTTCACAAATTCGCTGGTTGTCTAGTGAAGGCCAAGAACAGATTCGCGTTAATTTCAACGAAATTGGGCACGAGGTTGTTCCGGATGAGAAGTTGCAAAACAAAAGCGCCCGTTATTATTTTAAAGAAGCACTAAGAAACAAAGACGGTAAAGTCTATTTATCGCCTATCGATCTCAATATGGAAAATGGCAAGATAGAATATCCTTTAAAAACCACTATCAGAAGTGCTATCACGGTAAAAGAGCATCCCTTAGGTGAAGGGGTATTTATTATTAACTTTGCTTTGAATTCTCTTTTTGATGAATTGCGTCTTGTCAGCAGTGACATAGCGAAAATACTTGTGGCAAAAGGCAACGGTGAGTGGATGCTTTCATCGAATGAAGATGAAGAATGGGGGGCAATGCGAGGCTTGCAGAACAAGGGCGCAAACGTTCGTTTGGCCAAGCTTTGGTCTGAAGTTATTCAAAGTGGCAGTGTGTCTATATGGCGTGACGATAACAATGCGATATACAGTGCAATAGTGCTTAACCCTGAAGGGACGGAAAATTTAGAGAAGGAGTCCGTCGTTTTATTTGCCTACTCACCACCTTCCATTTATAACATTCAATTTTATAGTGCGTTTTTACCCGCTTTACTTGCAGGGGTGTTTGTTTGTATCGTTTTCATATCGTGGTTCCTAAGAGATAGATACAAGTCAATGAAACTCGATGAATTAGCGAGCCGGCTTGCAGTTGAACGCGATGCCCTTAAAAAGACGTTAAAAGAGCGCGAATTACTCCGAGAGGAATTAGTTGAATCAGAAAAGTTAGCGTCACTTGGTTTACTTGTTTCTGGCGTTGCACACGAACTCAATACTCCGATTGGTGGTGGCATCCTGGCAATAAGCGGACTGCAAAAAAAAGTTGCAGCGCTCAAAGCGCTTTTACCAAATAAGCTAAGCAATACAGCGCTTTCTGATTTTTTAGTTTACACCGATGAAGCCGTTGATCTTGCATTAAATGGGCTCAATAGAAGTGCCGAAATAATCAAGCGCTTCAAACGTCTTTCTATCGACAGAGGAAGTGACGATATTATTTCTTTTTCATTGGGCGAATTGCTCAGTGACCTCATTGCTTCAATGAAGCCCTTGTTAAAGCCTAAACGTGTTTCCATAGTTCTTGATATGGATAATGATATTCAAATGCAAAGTTACCCCGGGATAGTGTCACAAATCCTACAAAATCTTTTGAGCAATGCTGTCGAACATGCCTTTGATGGAAACCTCGGAAATGAAATTACTATTGCAGTTTCTGGAAAGGATACGGTAACTATTGGGGTTCGCGACAATGGCAGTGGTATCTCGAAGAAACTCATGAACACACTCTTTAACCCTTTTGTGACAAGCGCTAGAGCTAGAGGCAATTCAGGGTTAGGCCTTCACTTGGTGTATTTATGGACAGTAAATAGTTTGCACGGAAAAATCAGTGTGAAAAGCGATGACCAGGGTGCCGAATTTACGCTAGTCATTCCTGCTAATATAGCGCATCTCGAAGCGGATAGCGTCGCCTAATTAAGTTTTTACCCATTTTACTCCCTCGGTCAATGACTTCAATCGAGTATGAGACCATGGACATCTCGCAATTCAAACCGCTCTTAAAAAACACTAATGCTATGTGAAAAGTTGTGCCTACTTTCTACGCTTTTTAGATACGTACTTCACGATAAATTATGCTCTAACACCTAACTGGGGCTCACTAAAAGCGGAGCGCGTTCTTTATTTAATGACAAACGAAAACAAGACATTAAAGCGATGAATTACCTTGGGCAAAAGCCGTTACATAGGGTAGGCTAGAATTTCACAATAATAAGGATTAACTGCATGCTGCAATTGAACATTTTTCATAAAGCGGCGCGACAGGTAAAAGCATCAGGTAAATTGGCCATTGCGTTTACGATATTGTTTGTCGTGTCTACGTCTTCAGCTTGGGCTTCGTTACCGGGCATTGGTGAGTTCACCAGCGATATGATCAAAAAAGACGGACTGATCCCCGTCTACTACGATAATGAAAGCGACAAAGTATACTTAGCGGTGCCAGCAAACAACGCGGAATACTTGTTCCAAAGCAGCTTGCCGTATGGCGTAGGGTCGAACGACATTGGACTTGATCGCGGACAACTAGGCGACACTCGCCTAGTCAGCTTCGAAAAGTTTGGCAATAAACTTTTATTAAAACAACACAACACCAAATACCGCGCAGCCTATGGCAGCGATGCTGAAAAGCAAAGCATAGATGAAGCCTTTGCCGACTCGGTCATTGCTGGTTTTACGGTTGTGGCGAAAGACGACAGCGCCAGCCTTATCGATTACACCCCATTCTTATTGAGTGACATACACGGCATTGGCAATCGCTTAGCAGGCACGAACCAAGGCAGCTTTAGTGTAGATAAAATGCGAAGCGGTGTGTATTTACCTAAAACCAAAGGTTTTGAAAAAAACACCGAGTTAGAGGCATTAGTCACCTTTGCTGGTAAAAAGCCGGGCGAATACATACAACAAGTTACGCCTGACCCAGAAAGCTTATCGGTACACCTACATCATTCGTTTGTGGCACTCCCTGACGGTAATTACACGCCCAGAGAGTATCATCCATATTCAGGCTACTGGAAGTTTAGCTACTTCTACTATTCAACGCCTATCAGCGAGCCTACCGAACAGCGTTTTATTACTCGCCATCGTCTATACAAAAAAACGCCTCACGCGGCGAAGAGCGAAGCGGTTGAGCCTATTGTGTATTACCTCGACCCTGGTATTCCAGAACCCGTAATGACCGCGCTCAAAGAAGGCGCGAGCTGGTGGAATCAAGCCTATGAAGCCGCAGGCTATAAAGATGCGTTTCAGGTGAAAGTACTGCCAGAAGGCGCTGACCCAATGGACGTGCGTTACAACGTCATTAACTGGGTACATCGTGCAACACGTGGTTGGTCTTATGGTTCGTCGGTTGTCGACCCGCGTACGGGCGAAATTATCAAAGGTCATGTAACACTTGGCTCACTGCGTGTAAGACAAGATTATTTAATTGCCCTTGGCCTAACCAGCCCATTTAAAGACGGCAACACCGACACCACTGCGCAGAAAGAAATGGCTTTGGACCGCATTAGGCAATTGTCTGCTCATGAGGTAGGGCACACCTTAGGCATAGCGCACAATTTTGCGGCAAGTGAAAACAACCGAGCTTCGGTAATGGATTATCCTCACCCTAAAATTAGTATTAAAAACGGCAAAATTAGCCTAGAAGGCGCCTATGACAAAGGCATAGGCGCGTGGGATATACATGCCGTAGCATATGGTTACCAAGACTTTGCCAGCGACGTAGAAGAAGCTGAAGCCTTGGCAAAAATTGTTGTAAAAGGTCGTAATGAGGGCTTGAGCTTTAAGTCAGACCCCGATACCCGCAGTAGTCGTCATGCATCAGCAAACGGCCATATGTGGGAAAATGGCAGCAACCCGCTAGATGCCTTCGATGAAATTTCACAAGTGCGCGAAATGGCGTTAGCCAATTTAGGTTTGGACACTTTAAGCCTAAACAGCAGTTTATCGTCCCTTGAGAATGCCTTAGTGCCTATTTTCTTACTTCATCGCTATCAGCTAGAGGCCGTGGCAAAGCAAGTAGGCGGCTTAGTTTATGAATATGAGCGCAAAGGTGACTACACCCAAGCGCAGGGCCAACAGTTTGTAGCACCAGCGGTGCAGCAGCGCGCTATGCAGCAGTTAATTACGGCCACTACCGCCGATTACCTGACGATTCCTGAATCGGTCCTCGCGCTTATTCCACCTACAGCCTACGGCGACGACATTACTCGTGAGCACTTTACGGGCAAAATGGGGTTAATGTTAGATCCTGTCTCTGCCGCCGCTTCGGCATCTAACTTTGCATTTGAGTTGCTATTGCACCCAGAGCGTTTAAACCGCTTAGAGTGGCAAACAAGAAGCACTAAAGACAGACGCAAAAAGGTAGGCGTTTCTATGTTGGTGAAGCAAATACTTAACGTACACTGGTATAAAAATAAGTCGCAAAGCCCATTAGCAAAACGCCTACAGCTAGTGGCGTTAAATGCAGTGATGAAAGCTGTCACTAACGACAAGCTAGCGCCCGAAGTAAGAATGGAAGCCGAACTTGCACTGCTTGAATTCAGCGAGTGGTTAGAGGGTGAAGCTGACGATAATCAGTATGAAATACTGAAACAGCAGTTTGATACTTATTGGGCTAGTAAGACATGGCCAAATACCTTTGAGGTAGAACCTCTACCGCCAGGTTCGCCTATTTAAGGAAGCACTGGAAGAGATGTTAAGGATGACAACATAGTTCAACTCTGAAGTTTTAACCTAAAGTGGGGGCCGCAAAGCAACATTGCGGCCCGGCCTACGCTTTTAAATGTTTAATCTTGCTACCGCTTGCCTAAAGTTTAAGTATCAGCGTGATGAAATTGTTTAGATATTAGGCTTACAAACGACGCGTATGCCTTTTTATGTGTACTGTGCGATGACGCGCTACTTACTCGTGCCAAAGAGAAGATAATCTGACACTACTTCATCATGTACATACCCTGTGTGAGCTTGTAAATAATTAACCACACCATATTTATATACGCCAGGGAGCGGAACCTTGTACGTTTTTTTCGCAACTGATATCGCAACATTGGCATATTGGCCTTTTAATTCGCCAACACTGCTCTCATCTATTGGGTAAGACAGAAGATCATTAGGATCGCTAAACGCAATTACTCTCTTTTTTTGGTTAGCGTTTCTAGCATCAATAGTACCGTCATCTAGAATTGAGTGTAGTGTGTCATAATCGCTAGCCATTTTCTCAGATAACGTATTTGGAACTTTGTTTACCAAATCTCCGGTGTTTAATAGAGCGATTTGGTTTGCCATCATATAAATCATATCGACTCGATTATCTAGAACATGACCACCATCCGCCTTCAGTTCACTGAGAACATCAATAAGGATCTTAGAGCCTAGGCTAAAGGTGACAATAATGAGCTTTTCATTCTCATCAATCTGCTCTTTCAAGTCTAAAACTTGGTTTCTAACCCTTTGTATTATCCTCTTTTTGGAACTACCCGTATACATGACCACGTCAACAATTCCATTGTTAAGTAGCCTATCTTTCGCGAGTTTCGTTGTTGCGGTTCTATTTGGATTCAATACAGGGTCGTCATCAATATTCTTTAGTTTTATTTTGGCTTGAGACGTGATGTCCAACCACCACAATACATTGAATCTTAGAGTTTGACCCTTGTAGCTAAAGCTATCAAGAGAGTCATCACTATAGGGACTTTCTATTTTGAGTGCTGATCGCAAATCATTGATGACACGCGAGTAATCGCTGACGCTGTCGGTGGTGGAATAGCCACCCATTCCATGTATGAAGATTATTCTTATGTCTTTGTTAGTTCCTTTAATTACGTCAACAATTCCATCGAATTCAATGTTTGCGCTGCTGCCAGCGTAAACCTCGTTTACTTTATTTGTTTTAATGATGCAGCCCGAGAGAATGCAAGTTGTGACCAGTAAGATGATAGCGTTTTTCATATTAGAGTCCTTTTGATTTGTTATCACAAAGAACTCTTTATTCAGTGGCACTGAAAAGCGGCAAAAAGACGTCATCCTTGTAGATTGGAAAGTAAAACAGAAAATGTTCAATTACAACACTAGTCGCAAATCGAGACTACTGCCACAAAGAATTCGATCTAGAAAATAACGCCATTTACGTGTTTACCGCGCCAGCTTCAGTAGGGAAAGCCTACTATTACTTCTAGCCTAAAATTTCTGATCATCAGCGTGATGAGTTTGGGGATTGGGTTAATTTTAGTGGCGTAGATTGTGGTTAGTTCTTTTCAAATCTGCATTCAGCAAATGAAATCTTGTGTGGTAATTATTAAGTGATACTATAGTGATACATTTGAAAGCCGGAACCTGCATCGTGAAAGTAGAATTAGTTACTACATTGAAGAGACAAGCCACAAAAATTCTGCAAGACCTGCGCACTTCAAAAGAGCCTGTTTTGATTACTGAACATGGTCAGCCATCGGCTTACTTAGTCGATGTTGATGATTATGAGATGATGCAAAAGCGCATGTCGATTCTGGAAGGTATTGCAAAAGGTGAGCAGGCAATAAGAAATGATGACGTTTTAACTAATCTGCAGGCCAAAGAGAAAATGGATAAATGGCTGAAATAGTATGGACAGAACCTGCTCTAAATGACTTTGACCTGATTGCTGAATACATAGCGGTATCTAATTTAGTTGCGGCAAAGAAACTGGTTAAAGAAGTCTTCGCCAAAGTAGACATACTTGAGGAATATCCTGAATCAGGAAAGTCAGTCTCTGAATTACCATCCCTCAATTACCGCGAGCTTTATGTGAAGCCCTGTCGAATTTTTTATAAATTTGAGGACAGTAAAGTCTTTATTTTGCATGTAATGCGGCATGAACAAGATCTTAGGCGCTTTTTATTAGATTAGCGTTTATTCATTTTAAGTACACTTGATGAATACTGCAGCTTTTATTGTCAATAGAATTAGCGGCTAGGGCGTCTAAGAGCGTAATGCGGACATTTTTTAAGTAGATGTTCAAGGTCCGCTTGAAGGCTCTCTTCTGCCGTTCAATACAATAAATTGAACGGCAGGAATTAATTCAAATAATAAACCACTCACTTGTGTGAAAAGTTTCAGAGTACTTTAGTCAAATATGTTGTAATTAAAGTTTTACTCTTTCAATCTGCATTCAAAAACCTACAACGCCTGATAATTAGTAAACACCTTGTAAAGCTGCGTTCCACTCAATACCGAAGCCGACGGGAAGTGCAGAATAGGGATCAAATCGCACGGCGCTTCTAAAGTCCTGCTGCCGTTATCGGTATCGAGATCGTCGATATTTAAAATTTGTGCTAGCGGCTCGCCTTTTTTCACGGTTTGGCCGGGTTTTGCCATGTATTCCACCATGCCGCCCCAATTAGTAAACAGGGTTTTATAGTCTTTTAAATACACGCCTAAACGCTGCATTGCTTTTGGTTTAATATCGCACTCGTGTAATACACCCTTGGCGTTTAAGTAGCTAAGAATACTGGTGGCGTCTATATTGCCTTCTTTGAAGTCAATCACCTCTTGGCTACCCATTTCAAGCGTAAAGGCTTCAACGTTAAAGCTAATTTCTCGTTCTAAATTTGTTTTTATACTTTCTTGTAGTGTCCACCATGGGCAGAACGTTGCTTCGTCTAACGCGCCAGCAAATACGTTTGGAATGAAAATACAGTGAGGAATGTTAAACAGCTTGGCGCTGTCTTTGGCGTACTCTGGAATATAAACGTGGCGGGTAGACACCGGGCCGTTGTGAAGATCCAGCACGAAGTCGGCGTTGACCGCCATTTGCTGTAGCTTTAGGTTAAGCTGCTGTGCTAGTCCTAAACCCCACGGTTCAGCCAGTTTGTTGTCGATAGCGTTAGACAGGTGGGCACGAAAACGTTGTTTTATGCCTTCAATCGACTCTTCGCGAGTCACGGTTTTGGCGAAATACTCCACTGCACCCTTATCAAAGAAGTAGCCGCGGTTCCAATTTGTGCCGTTCACAGGGTCGAAGCGGCCTAGCGTGTATTCACCGGCTTTAATATTGGTACCAATGGGATTACAGTTGGGCACCAGTATAATTTCGCCGCAAATATCCATATCTTTTAAGCGCTGTATAAGATGATAGATAACCACATTGCCTTGCACTTCAGCGCCGTGAATAGAACTTTGAATATACACGGTGGGGCCAGGGCGCGCGCCTTTCATACGATAAATAGGCACGTTCATGTTACGTCCAGACGCGTTTTGCGCCACTACCATGTGTTTTTTTACTACTTGGGTTGTCATTTAAATCAACCTATTTTCTGTCTTGTTCTTTGTTTTAGTCTGTTGCTTTTAACCACGTCTTTAGAATTGCATGCTGCAAAAGCCTGTAAACTTAACAAGCACATAGCTCGCAATCTACGCCTTTAGGTAGCTTCCAGTTTCGCCACTCGTGCGACAGAGCATCAAACGTCATTAACGTATTTTTAGGCATATTATCGAAATCCAGCAATACTTGCATAGCTAGCATGGCTTGGTAAGTACCAATAATATTTACTACTGGCGAGAATATACCTGCCTCAACGCAGCTTAAATCGGGCGATTCAAACAGCGTCCGCAAGCATGCATAGCAACGGCTCTTACCGGGTATAGCCACGAAAAGCTGGCCTTCAAAGCGAATGGCTGCGCCCGATACTAGCGGAGTATTTAGTTTGAAACACAATGCGTTTATTAAATCTCGCGAGTCTGTATTGTCGGTGCAATCTAGCACAACGTCAGCACGCTCTATGACCTGTTTTAACGCTGGTGACAGCTGAGTAGCGCCGGGCGCCGAAAACGGTTCTGCCATTACGGTAATGTCGCAGTCGCTGTTTATTGCAGTAAGCCGCGCTTTAGCTGCCTCTACTTTACTTGTGCCTACATCTTGTTCGCTAAACAAGGTTTGCCTTGGCAGATTAGTGGCCTCGACTGTGTCGTGGTCGATAAGTGTCAGTGCGCCCACACCGCTGGCGCAAAGACTAGTGGCGGCCGCGGTGCCAAGCCCGCCAATACCAATAATACAAATTTTGGCGTTTAGCAGCGCTTCTTGACCGTCTAGGTCAACTTTGGGAAGCACAATATGGCGGTTATAACGCATAGCCTGCTGATTAGTTAGGCTTTTAAACATAGTTTATGCCAACTTAGTTGTTGAATTCATGGCATGCACCCTTATAAAGTGATTACCAAATAGTATTTTGGCTGGTACTTTATCAAAATCCGCCAAAATGTCGCATATCAAATTAGGATTTCATATGTCAGTTGTCAGCCAACCCCTTAATATTGCCGTACTTACTATTTCAGATACGCGCACCCTCGAAAACGACAAGTCGGGAGACTACTTGAAAGAGGCGCTTACCTCAGTTGGCCACAATCTTTATGATCGCGATTTGGTGAAAGACGATATTTATCAGCAGCGCGCCGTTGTGTCCAAGTGGATTGCTGATAAAAACATTCATGCGATATTAATTACCGGTGGTACAGGCTTTACGCACCGCGACTCAACGCCGGAGGCCATCAGCGTTTTGTTCGACAAAGAGGTCGACGGCTTTGGTGAGCTATTCCGCCAAATTAGCTATGAAGAAATTGGTACGTCAACGATTCAATCTCGCGCGGTAGCCGGTTTTGCCAATAATACCGTCATTTTCTGCCTGCCAGGCTCAACAGGCGCGTGTCGTACGGCGTGGGAAAAGATTATTGCTAGCCAGCTTGATGCTGACTTTAGACCGTGTAACTTCGTAAAGCACTTGGTGGAAGCATGAGCACCTTTAGCCATTTAAATGCTGGCGGCGAAGCCAACATGGTTGACGTTAGCGACAAAGACGTAACTAAGCGGGAAGCCACAGCAGAAGGGTTCTTGTACGTAAGCGAAGACGTAATTCGCCAAATCTCTGAAGCGAAAATTGCGAAAGGTGATGTGTTCGCTGTGGCCCGCGTTGCCGGTATTCAAGGGGCAAAACGCTGTGCCGAACTCATTCCACTTTGTCATCCATTGGCGCTGTCAAAAGTAGATATTAACTTTGACATTCAAGCTGACCAAAACCGCATTAAAGCTATCTGCTATTGTAAGCTGAGCGGTAAAACCGGTGTTGAAATGGAAGCACTCACGGGGGTAAATGTAGCGTTGTTAACCTTGTTTGATATGTGCAAAGCCATCGACCCTGGCATGCATATGGAGGGGATACGAGTACTGGAGAAAAAGGGTGGTAAGACAGGTCATTGGCAGTCTGCTTCCTAGCGCACACAAAGAGTAGGGTGCTTTAAAAAACACTAGGTTTTATTGCACAACGCACTGAATTAACAGCGTACTTCAACTTAAGTATCGTTTAGAAGCTAAGAAAGACCAAACCAGTGCACGAGCACTGGGCGGCGTTAAAAAGGCATACCAAAAGGCAAAGCATGCAGATAACGGTAAAAACATTCGCACAAACCCGAGAGATTACGGGTGAGGATAAATTTGCGCTTGACCTAAGCGACAACAGCACTATTGATACCGTAATTTCGCAGCTTAAACATCGCAACGACAAGTGGGCGTTAGCCTTAGAAGGCAGTGTACTCACTGCTCGTAATCAGGAGCTCTGCGATCTCCAAACCGAACTTAGCGACGGTGATGAGCTGGCGCTATTTCCACCTGTGACAGGGGGCTAGCTATGTTTGCGCTAGTTCAAGTTGAAGATTTCGACCAAGGAGAGCTGTACGCTAGGCTAAAACTGTCTGCAGATGAAAAGGCCTGCGGCAATACCGGCGCGATTGTTACTTTTACTGGGCTAGTGCGAGATTTTAATAACGCTGGCGACATAGACGGCATCGAATTAGAGCATTACCCAGGCATGACTGAAAAGGCGCTGATGCTGCTGGTTGAACAAGCCGTAGAGCGGTTTTCACTTAACAGTGCTGGCGCGCTACACAGAGTAGGGCGCATATATAATAACGAACAAATTGTATGGGTGGGTGCTGCTGCTCCCCATCGCCAAGCGGCGTTTGACGCGGCAAGCTTTTTGATGGACATGCTTAAGCAGTCTGTTCCCCTTTGGAAAAAAGAATTTAAGGGCGATAAATCTGAATGGGTTGCGGCAAAAGCGTCAGACGACAAAGCTGCGCTGAAATGGATGCAAAAAACATAATGTTTTTTTCTTCTGCTACGCAATCTTCACGGTTTTTCAGCAATGCTGCTCTCTTTATTTTCAGCGTGGTTGTATTTGTAGGGTTCACGGTTTTTACCAGTTCTTCGGCACAGGCGAGCAGTTTCAGTCCGGCAAATCCACCTGTAAACGAAGGCATAGGACGCCATGGTGTTGAGCAAAGTCATTCAGCGATTTTTAAACGAAGCGATAAGATTAGCGTGGCCGTTGCTGCGAACTTTGCAAAGCCGTTAAAAAGCATTGCCGAGCAGTTTACCGAATTAACGGGTATAGATGTGGCTGTGACGGTGTCTTCTAGTGGGACATTGTATGCGCAAATTCAGCACGGTGCCTCGTTCGACGTTTTTTTATCGGCAGATCGCGCCAGGCCCCAAGCCTTGGTGGATAACAACCTAGTGCATGAAAGCAACATAGTAGACTATGCTAGAGGCAAGCTGGTCTTTATCCATGCTGGTGACTTGCCGTACGAAAAAAATTGCAAGCAGGGCAAGGAGCCATTTACGGCAGATGCGAAAAGCCAGCTAAGTGCAAAGCTTATTAAGTGCTTGTCTATGCAGCTAAGTAAGTTAATGGAGAACCCGCAAAGTAAGATAGCCATCGCTAACCCGAAGCTTGCTCCATATGGCATTGCTGCGCAGCAAACGTTGCAAAATTTAGGGTTGTCGCAGCGGGTAGTACCACACAGAGTGATGGGCAAAAACGTGCTGCAAACTCTACAGTTTTACACTACAGGCAGCGTGCAAGGGGCGTTTGTTGCGAATTCGTTGGCTCTCGATTTGCCCTCTAATTTACCTTTTGACGTGGCTCGTGCAGATAGTACGAAAAGCGCTGACGCCACCACTGTGATTATTCCCGTTTCTGACACCTTATACCGACCCATTATCCAGTCGTTAGTTGTTAACAGTAAAACGGCGGCTACGTTTTCGCCAAACTTATTTGACCCGACAATACTGGTTGATGAAGCGATGGATAAAGACGAAAGAACCGCATCCAAGCCGTTTAATTTAAGCCATGCCGATGGCGTGCCATCAGCCAGCCTTTTTGTGCAATATGTGTTATCGCAAAGTGTGCAGCATAGCTTAAATGATTGGGGTTACGAGTCAGTTAATCTATTCGGTGCAGGTCAATAAACATGCTTGCGGAATTCTTTGGGGCGTCGACGCTTGAAGCCATTTTGCTTACTTTTAAGCTAGCTTTTATCACCAGTACCTTGTTGTTGCTAATAGCGCTGCCGTTGGCGTGGTTTCTAGCAAACTGGCAAAGTAACGCGAAGCCTTTGGTGATGTCGGTACTCGCATTGCCTTTAGTGCTGCCGCCAACGGTGTTGGGATTTTATCTGCTTGTTGCGTTTTCGCCGCAAGGTGCGTTAGGGCAGGGGTGGCAAAGCCTTACAGGCAGCAGTTTAGCGTTCAGCTTCGAAGGCTTGGTGCTAGGCTCTGTTATCTACTCACTTCCATTTGCCTTACAGCCTTTATACAGCGGCTTTTCGCAATTAGATGGCCGTTATTTAGATGTCGCAAAAACATTAGGTTTTTCAGCCACCGAAGCTTTTATGAAAATTGTGCTGCCTTTGAGTAAAGCACCCATTGTGGTAGCCCTAGGCTTAAGCTTTGCTCATACCATCGGCGAATTTGGTGTGGTGCTAATGATAGGCGGTAACATTCCTGGGGAAACTCAGGTGCTGTCTATTGCTCTATATGAACAGGTAGAAGCATTGGAATACGACAGCGCACATAATCTTGCTCTCGCACTTTTGATATTTTCGTTTGTGATGCTTGCCGCGCTGTATCGTTTTAACGGCATATCCCGCAGTGTTCAAGGGCGCTAGCATGCAAATATCTGCACAACTACAAAATCGTATACATGCACACATCTCACTTAAGCCGCAAAGCCGGTTTATAGGGGTTGCTGGCCCGTCTGGTGCGGGCAAAAGCACCTTGTTTCGGGCACTTGCCGGCGTAGAAAAAAACGCAAAAGTCGTAACACCTTGGGCAGCCCAAAAGGTCGGCATCGTATTTCAGCAGCCTATGCTGTTTCCCCATACCGATGTTCGGGGAAATTTAGCCTTAGCGCAACGTCACGCAAGCCCCAATGCGATGTCTATAGAAGCGTGTTTGCGTGGTTGTTGCTGCGAACATTTAATTGATAAATCCATCCACGCGCTCTCTGGTGGTGAGGCCCAGCGCATAGCGATTGTGCGTGCGTTAGTAAATGGGCCAGATGTATTATTGCTCGATGAATCGTTAAGCGCGATTGATACCTTCACCCGTCGTAAAATTTACCAGTTTTTGAATAATTTATGTGTGTCGGGGCAGCTTACCTGTTTTGTGGTTTCTCACGACTTAGACGATCTTGCGCTGTTCAGCGATGAGCTAGTTTATATTGACCAAGGTCGCGTCGAGCTTTGTGGCCCGACGCGCGATGTACTGGCGCAGGTATTTGACAAAGAAGCTGTTATGACGCCATCTAGTGTGCTTGAGGGGGTGAAGTTTGCTTCAAGGGTTAACGCCAGCGAACAGTTAACTAGCGCTAGTCTAAGTGAATACCCGATGGGAAGCTCAATTGAGCGCGTTAGGGTGGCGGAGTATGAGATTTTTGTTAGCGAAGAATCGCTGTCTTATTCATCGCAAAATGACGGTGATGAAGTGCCTGTTCGCTTCGCGGTGAAAGCGTGTGATGTCAGTATCGACACCAACATCGCCGATTTTGGTAGCGCCAGCACTATCAGCATTTTAAACGCGCTGCCCTGTACTATATCGAGTATTGAGCCTGTGATGCGTCCTACAAACGCGTCTGACGGCGCAGCAAATCAGGACCACAACAATTTAAGAACTGCTTACAGCGCCAAGGTGTTGCTAAAACTAAACGTAATAGGCAGCAGACAAACGTTATACGCCCGTATCAGCTGTATTTCTCTAACCCGTCTTAATCTAGACGTGGGTATGCAGGTGATTGCACGGTTTAAATTGCCTTAGAGTAGCTGCTAAGAGTTTCGCTTGTATTGAGGTAAGCGTCGAAACGTGCGCAGACAGCGCGAATATAAATGCGCGCTGATTCAGGTACTCGAATATACCGGGACGTGATTTCAACAAGCCCATCGGCTTCAAGCCCAGACAAACTCTCTAATGCGTTAATAAAATACTCATCGAATATAATGTGGTGTTTGTCTGAAATAACGTTTTTGTCTACTGCCAAGTTGCACATTAAGCTTGATATGACGTCTCGGCGAATAAGGTCGTCTTGCGTGAGTAACAGCCCGACTTTGGCTATCGGTAAATTATCGTCAATACGCTGATAGTATTCTTTTAAATCTTTGGCGTTTTGGGCAAATGCATTGCCTATTGTACTGATTGCCGACACGCCAACACCAATTAAGTCGGTATCGCCGCGCAATGTGTAGCCCTGGAAATTTCGATGAAGCTCACCTTTATTTTTTACAATGGCTAATGCATCGCCGCTCAGTGCAAAATGATCTAAACCAATCATTTCATATCCCACGCTAGTAAAGCTATTCACAGCAAGCTTGTATAACGCTGCCTTCTCTTCGCTATCAGGAAGAGTCTCTGATGGGAATTTCCGCTGCGCAGCAAAACGTTCAGGAAGGTGCGCATAGCTAAAAAGCGAGATTCGGTCTGGCATCATTGCTTTGGTTGCGGCTATGGTCGATTTAAACGTTTCTAGTGTTTGATTCGGCAGACCGTAAATTAAATCTAAATTTACGGAATCAAATCCCAATGTACGTGCTTCAAACACTAAATCAGCAATGTGTGACGTGCTTTGTACTCTATTGATGAGTTTCTGCACATTGTAGTCAGTGTCTTGAAGACCAAAGCTAATGCGGGTGTAGCCCAAGCCTTTTAGTTTTTGCAAATAGGCTTTATCCACATTTCTCGGGTCTAATTCGATAGAAAGCTCGGCGCCTATTTCAAACGTAAAGTGTTTTTTTAAAAGGTACATGAGAAATGTGTGCTGCTTTGGACTAAGGAAACTGGGTGAGCCTCCCCCTAAGTGCAGCGAAACCACAGACTTGCCGTCTACCAAATAACGCTTAGACAAAATTTCTCTCTCTAGATACGCTAAATAAATGTCGGCTTTCTCATTGTGGCGGGTGACCAATTTGTTGCAGCCACAGTAATAGCAAAGGGTCTTACAAAAAGGGATATGTACGTACAAACTTACGGCTGGCGCTTTAGACACAGTGAGTGCCTGAGGGTAAATATCTTCTTTCAAAGGCTGGAACTTAAGTGCAGTAGGATATGATGTGTAGCGCGGCGCATGTTGCGCATATTTTTTAATAGTAGAAGCATCGGTGCTCTGCTGTGTAGTCATTTTATTCATTTTTTATATACACTTAGTTCTGCTGGCTCAGCGCCTATTTATGGGGCAAATTAAGCATAACTTATTCGACGGGAACGTAATTTGATCTACTTCAAGGTTTTGCTATTAAACACCGCCATTATTCTTTTGCTTCCAGTGGTTTTTTTACAAGCGTTATGGGTAAGAAAGAGAACCGTTGTGTTGCCAGAACCTCAAGGGGAAAGAGTGTTCTGTTCAACGAATAGTAATGAATTACCAAGCACGAACATACTAATAGTGGGGGACTCTGCCGCCGCAGGCGTTGGCGCAGAATCACAGGAGGGGGCGTTAGCTGGGCTGATTTACTTACACCTTTCACAGCATGGTCCAAGTCGTGTTTCTTTACATGCTAAAACGGGTTACAAAAGTGAAGATGTGCGCAATCTTTTACACCAAATACCTGAACAATGCTTTTCGTCAACCATTGTCTCAATGGGCGTTAATGATGTCACAAAATTTGTATCGATTAACCGCTGGCGACGGAACATAGAAGCGATATGTGCCCTGTTGAACACAAAATTTAGTTGTCGACACATTCTGTTTACGGCCCTGCCTCCTATACACGCGTTTCCCGCTTTGCCCCAGCCCTTGAGAGGCTTACTGGGTTTAAGAGCCTTGTTACTCAATCAAGCGTTGAAAGAATCGATTGCTGCCCGTACTGATGCTGACATTCTTTATGTTCGTGCATTACATTTTGGCAAAAGCGCGAAAGATGCAGGAAAAAGCGGCTTGATGGCAAAGGATGGCTTTCACCCTTCTACCCAAGGCTATGAAATTTGGGCACGTTCAGCGCTCGCGCATTTGCGATCATCTTAGCCTTTTGCGACGTACACTATGCACAAGGGGTTGAAGTTTCTTTTTGTAACCTCATCTAAGGGTATTCTATAAACGAATATATCTAAAAACACTCGGTTAAACGGGTTCTGTTAAGGGAGTCAATATGCAAAAAGTAACCGTAAATATGGTGTCTGACGTGGTATGCCCGTGGTGTATCGTGGGGTATCAAAGATTACAAAAAGCCATTGAAACTCTCGATGACATTGACGTTGATATTAAGTTTCATCCGTTCGAGCTAAACCCAAATATGCCGCAAGAAGGGCAAAATCTTCGCGAGCATATCATGGAAAAGTATGGCATCAGCGAGCAGCAAAGTGCAGAAAACCGAGCGCGCCTTGCAGCGGTGGGTCAGGAGATAGGTTTTACGTTTAACTTTACTGATGACTCACGCATGCAAAACACGTTTAAAGCCCATCAACTCATTCACTTTGCTGCAGAAAATGGTCTTGAAGAAGAAATGAAGTTGAGCCTATTTAACGCTTATTTTACTGATGGAAAAGACGTTAACGATCTAGATGTGCTGATAGCGCTTGCTGGTGATATAGGTCTTGATAAAGCGGAAGTTGAAGAAGTAATTCAAAGCGCTAAATATGCCCAGGCAGTGCGCGAGGAAGAAAGCGTTTGGATTCAAAGAGGTATACAGAGCGTTCCTACTTTTGTGATTGGCAATCAGGGCGTAGCAGGTGCCCAAGAGCCAGCAACCTTGGCAGCGTTCATTCGCCAAGCGGCTTCTCAGCAATAACCGGGTTAAGCAGGTTTTGGGGAATTCATGAGTAATCACGTTAACCATTTGCTGGCACAATGGCTTCCGCTGAGAGATAAGCACAAATGGGTGCTGGGCTTTATTTTCAAAACGGAAGGCTCATGCTATCGCAAAGCGGGCGCTATGATGTTGTTTAGTGATGCCGGACACCAATTGGGTATCTTAAGTGGTGGGTGCTTGGAAAGTGACATTGTTAAGAAAGCCCAGCGCGTAATGACCGACGGCGTCAGCCGAACCGCGGTTTACGATGATGAAGACGAAGAAGATATCGCTTTCAAACTAGGTGTTGGATGTGGCGGCGTAGTGCACTTGGCACTCGTGCCGGTAAATGACAATAACGCCTATCTATCCCTTGATACGGTTAGTAAGACGCTGTCCAAGGGGTACGCTTGTGAATGGACGTGTACTGTTGATGGAACACAAGGCGCATGCAAGGCGTTGGAAAATACTTCTGTAAAACCGAGAAAGGCCTTGCTAGATAACGTTGATGGTAAGCGTACGTTATCGGTGTTGATGGTGCCGCCTATTCACCTTCTTGTAATAGGTGGTGGATTCGATGCGACATTTATGACCAAGCTAGCAAATCTTCAAGGTTATTTGGTGAGCTTGTGGGATCCGAGACCGGCTCAAGCAAGAGTAGAGCAATTCCCTGAGGTTAACTATTTAATTGAGGATCCGACGACGGAAGGCTTGCGTATGCACCTTAATGAGCACAATATCCAAGCGGCGGTGCTTATGTCACATCACCGCGAAATAGATTCAAAAGCACTTCAAGTGCTGAGTAAGCAGTCGTTGACGTATACCGCGATGCTGGGTCCGCTGCATCGCAAGCAAGAAATTATGGACTTGGCAGGACTGAGCGATACTCACTTTACACAGTATTTTGCCAGCCCTGCGGGTTTTGACATTGGTGGTGAACTACCAGAGCATATTGCGTTGTCTGTTATCGCGCAATGTCACGCCGTATTTCACACAAAACACACTCACTTAAATCATTAGATTGACTCCCCAAAGGTTGCGTAAAAGTCTCTCTTAGTCTCAGGGGGGGCGCGCGAATTGTACACGGTTTTGTCTGCGCGCTACCTCTGATGTTGGCGAGAGACACAGCCACACAAGGGAACGCGAACATTGAAACAATCATCGGCGTACTTGACTGGTATTAAAGCGCCATGTCTTTTTGGGTGTGACCATACCTGCGAAAAAAAGCAGTCATTCGCTGCCTTCTGAATAGTTACACATGATGCATACTCATTCAAAATATCAATTAAACTTATAACGCTGTTTTCCTTAGTATGTTAAATGAAAGTTAACATCTTCATTACATCAGGCAGCGGTATGACAGACATCTATTTAGTACGCCATGGTCAAGCGTCTTTTGGCAAAGCCAATTATGACAAACTTAGTGACCTAGGCGGCCAACAAGCCATCTGGCTTGGTGATTATTTTAAACATCGCAAGATTGAATTTGATGCGGTTTTCTCTGGTGACATGGTAAGACATCATGAAACTAAAGAAGGCATTGCTACTGGTATCGCCACTGAAAACTACGTACTTCCCGAAGTCACTGTAAATAGCGCATTAAATGAATTCAATTTTCAAGCCGTAGCAAAAGCATATTTAATGCGTAACCCCGAGGCAAAAGTGCCTGATGGCGCTTCACCCGCCGAATATTATCGACTACTCAAAAAGGCCATGCTGGCATGGTCGCAGGATGAATTGGCTCATGAACTACTCGATGAGACATGGAGCCAGTTTGAAGAAAGAGTACATCGTATGCTCATGCATCTTCAAAGCACGGACGCAAAACGCGTGCTTGTTGTGAGCTCGGGTGGTGCGATTGCCATGATGCTTAAACACATCCTTGGCTACGACGCTGCTACCGTCATTAATATAAATTTGCAAATACGCAATGCCAGTTTCTCTCAATGCTTCGCAAACCCGCGTGGTGTTCATTTAAATAACTTCAACAGCGTACCTCACCTGGATGTGATTGACAGGTTGCACGCCATTACCTACAGCTAAATGGGGCAATTATGAACTTTGAATATAATGACAAGACTCAAGCGCTTTTAGAAAAGCTAAAAGCGTTTATGAAAGACGAAGTGTATCCGATTGAAAAGGAATATATTCATGCCGTAGAAGGTGGCTCAGCCAACACCGGTGAAGGCCGTTGGAAGACACCGGAAATGATGCATACGTTGAAACAGCGTGCTAAAGAAGCAGGCCTTTGGAATTTATTTTTACCTGAAGAGTACAAACCTTATGGTGCGGGACTGACTAACGCTGAATATGCCCCACTTTGTGAAGAAATGGGGCGGGTACTGTTTAGCGCAGAAATATTTAACTGTAGTGCGCCAGATACGGGCAATATGGAAGTATTGGCAAAATACGGCAATGAAAAACAGAAAAAACAATGGTTAGAACCTTTACTCAACGGCGAAATTCGCTCTGCGTTTGCAATGACTGAGCCAGCGGTAGCGTCAAGTGATGCGACCAATATCGAAACCTCTATTCAGCGTGATGGAGACGAATACGTCATTAACGGGCGTAAGTGGTACACCAGTGGTGCCATGAATGAAAACTGTAAAATTATGGTGGTGATGGGCAAAACTGATTTTGACGCGCCACGTCATCAGCAGCAGTCTCAAATTTTAGTACCGATGGATACCAAAGGCGTAACAGTAGTGCGTCCCATGGCGGCAATGGGCTATTACGACGAGCCCGTTGGCCACGCAGAAGTTTTGTTTGAAGACGTGCGTGTGCCTGCTGAAAACTTGTTGTTAGGTGAAGGGCGGGGCTTTGAAATTGCGCAAGGACGATTAGGCCCCGGCCGTATACACCATTGTATGCGTCTTATTGGCTGTGCTCAGCGTGCGTTAGACATGGCGTGCGAGCGTGTAGAGCAGCGCGTAGCGTTTGGTAAGCCGTTGTCAAAACAGCAATCGATAAGAGAAAACATTGCCCAGATGCATTGTGATATTGAACAGGCGCGACTGCTAACGTTAAAAGCGGCGGACAAGATGGACCGCTATGGGAACAAGGTATCTCGTGACCTTATTGCTGCAATCAAAATCGTAGCGCCAAGTATGGCATGTAAAGTGATTGATCAAGCCATACAAATGCATGGTGCAGCGGGTACCAGCCAAGATTTTGTGCTCTCTGCAATGTACGCATACGCGCGTACTATAAGATTGGCGGATGGCCCAGACGAAGTGCACATGATGCAACTAGGTCGTAATCTTATTGCGGAAAAAGCGGTCGCCGAATAAGCGATGAGTTTATAAAAACAATACAGATAAACGTTACGGGTAAGGAGTCAAAGTGTCTAAAGACAATGCGAAAGCCCCACATGTAATAGATTTAGCGGTGCTAAACTCATACTTATCAACTGCGTGTCCGAGCGTCGGGCATGTGGAAAGTGCCGAAAAATTTGCGGGTGGGCAATCGAACCCGACATTCAAATTGACCACGGATAACGGCGTATATGTATTGCGCCGTCAGCCGCCGGGTAAGCTTTTAAAATCCGCCCACGCAGTAGATAGAGAGTTTCGCGTTATCAATGCGTTGCAGGGGTCTGAAGTGCCTGTACCTACCGCATACCATTTATGCGAAGACACCAGCATCATCGGCAGCATGTTTTACATTATGGCGTTTGTCGAAGGCGACATTTTTTGGAATAGCGCACTTCCTGAAATCGCGTCTTCTGATGCTCGCGGCGCCATGTATGACGAAATGAATCGCGTTCTTGCTGCGCTTCACAGTGTGGATATCAAAAGTGCTGGGCTGAGTGATTATGGCAAACCAGGCAGCTACTTTGAGCGCCAGTTGAGCAGATGGACAAAGCAGTACCGGGCGTCTGAACTTGAGCATATTGAAGAGATTGAAAGTCTTATTCAATATCTTGAAGCTAATTTGCCTGACGATGATGGGCAAGTCTCACTGGTTCATGGCGATTTTCGTTTAGACAATATGATGTTCGATATGTCTGATACTCAAAACCCGAGGGTTGTGGCAGTGCTGGACTGGGAATTATCAACGTTAGGGCATCCGTATGCCGATTTAGCTTACCAATGTATGCAGCTGCGCCTTCCATCTGATATTGCACATGCGGCAGGGTTAGGCGGCCTCGATAGAGAGCAGTTGGGTATTCCGAGCGAACGCGCATATATCAAAGCGTATTGCGAGCGAAGAGGCATAGATACCATTAGTAACTGGACATTCTACCTCGCATTTAGTTTTTTCCGTTTAGCCGCTATTTTGCAAGGTGTGGTAAAACGGGCGCACGATGGGAATGCGTCAAGCGAGAAAGCCATGCAGTTAGGCGCAATGGTGCGTCCGCTGGCACAAATTGCGAACCAAACTATACATCAACAACGCGAATAAGCGCGATATAACGTACCTAATGGCATGCGATGCTGGGAAAAGCGCGCAGGCCGAACAAACAAACTGGAGACAGTATGAAAGCAATTGTATGCGAAGCCTTTGGGCCCCTCGATGATCTTCAATTTAAAGACGTCGCAGACCCACAAGTAAAAAAGGGCCATGTCGTTGTGAATGTAGAGGCAGCGGGCGTTAACTTTCCTGACGGACTTTTAGTCCAAGGCCTCTATCAAATGCAGCCAGACTTTCCGTTTATTCCGGGAAATGAAGTGGCAGGCAGCATCGCTGAGGTGGGTGAGGGCATAAGTCATTTAAAAGAAGGGCAGCGCGTTATCGCATTGTCTAATTTAGGCGGCTATGCGGAAAAAGCGCTGATCCCGGCAACTCACGTTATGCCTTTACCTGATTCTATACACGTTAACGAGGGTGCGGCCCTTGTAACTGCGCATGCGACGGCGCATCACGCATTAAAACAACGTGCAAAACTCCAACCTGGTGAAACATTGGTAGTAACCGGTGCTGCAGGTGGAACTGGCTTAGCGGCTGTTCAAATAGGCAAAATCATGGGCGCTAAAGTGATTGCGGTGTGCTCAACGGAAGAAAAGCTAGCTCTCGCCAAAGAGTATGGTGCTGATGTTTTAATAAACTACAAAGAAAAAGACCTAAAAGAAACGCTAAAAGAAGTAACCGGCGGCAAAGGTGTGGATGTGGTTTATGAATGCGTTGGTGGCGATACGTTCCATGCGTGTAGCCGCAGCATGGCTTGGGAAGGACGTTTGCTCGTGGTTGGCTTCGCTGGTGGAGAAATCCCTAAGTTCCCGGTTAATCTAGCCTTAGTAAAGGGCTATTCGGTGATGGGCGTGTTCTGGGGCTCGTTCACTCAGCATGACCCGAAAGGCTTTGCTGAAAACATGCAAGAGCTTTTAACCTGGTATGTGCAAGGTAAGGTCAAAGTGGTAGTAGATGAAGCGCTGCCATTAGAGCAAGCAACTAAAGCTATGGCGAAGGTAATGAACCGAGAAGTGAAAGGTAAAATGGTCCTCGTGCCGTAGGCTGAAGAGCAATGAAATCATTACTTTGACGCAGAAAGCCTGAATACTTCTGTATTCAGGCTTTTATATTCCTATTTTTTCAACGTTATACGACGTCATGTATCCTAATCAACACATAGCAAACGTCTCTACTAGTGTTTCGCTGTAATTTACCGCACTGACCGCATTCTTACCTTTGTTTTTTGCTTCGTATAGGGCTTCATCAGCAACAGATAATAGTTCATGGGCTGGATCCTCAGTATTGGGTATAGCGGAATTAATGAATACTACGCCAAACGAGCAAGATGCACTGAATGCGTGCTCATCAATTTCAAACACTTTCAATGCTATTTGCTTCCTAATTCGTTCAACTATGGACGGACCGTTTTTCGAGGTGTCACTGTCTGAAAGCAGTATCACAAACTCATCACCCCCTAACCGGGCTATGCAGTCAGAAGGACGAATATTTTCTTTTACTATTTCGGTGATGTTCTTGAGCAGCATATCGCCACTGGCGTGCCCATATTTATCATTGATCGTTTTGAAATTATCGATATCGAAGAGGCATAGCGCCATGCTTTCTAACTCACCTTGCGCGGTTAGATTTAGGCTTTCAGCAAGCTTTACTTCCAAATAGCTTCGAGAGAATGCATGGGTGAGATGATCGTACATAAGCTGGTGATTGAGCATTCGCCGCTCTTCATATAACTCATCGATGTGGAGAACTAATACCCATGCAATAGTACAGGTGACTAAAAATGACCCAACCCATGTGAGAGGCGGTGCATCCAGAACTTCTATACCCGTTAACGTATCGCTAATTCCAGTGAACAGCCAAATTGTGTTGGTAATGAGTAATAACACCACTGTATTGCTATTTTTTAGCAGCGAGCGCTGACGGGCAAATACTTTGAGGAGCACGTAAATACAATACGAGCCTAGAATTAGGATCCAAAGCCCCCAAAGCTCAAACAAAAAGCCATATTTCAGCCCTGTGTAATACTTAGATGTAGCATAAAATACGTTGTCTAAAAAGTACGGGCTTGGCACTACCGTTAGAAGGGAAAACACGCTAGAAATAACGTAACACCACTTCAAAAAAGAAGGCGCTCTATAGTTGAAAAAAGCAAGGTAGAAATGAAGGCTTATCACTAGGATGAACATGGCGCCAATGATGGTGAGTCTATTTGAAACGCTCAGAACAACAAGGCTTTCGCTTGCATTAATGAGCACACCAAAAGCGCCAAAGAATATTGCGCTCACGAAAGCCGACAGTGCAAACAGAAAATAGTATTTCACTGGCTCTTTATGGTGAAAAGCCAGCCGGTAATAGAGCAGCGAAAAGAATAGGCTCATCAATAAGCAAATGCTAGATGTCACAAAAAGTGGCAGTGACAATGTGTGAATCATATTATTGTTCTATTCCTTATTGCTTCACATCACGTTATGAGTAAGTGTAGAGCAACTATTTTTGTGCGCTAACTTTTCGAAAGTCTTTTAGGGCGTGTTGATCTTTGTTGCACGAATTTTGGCTATATGAAAGCATTTTAATCGCGAAATAGCCCTGCAGGCATAGTTGTTCTACGTCAGAGGGCTGTGACAAAGAGTAAAATGCTTTCATGACGACCCCTTAGGGCAGCACTTGTGCGCCATTTATACTACGTTGACTGTTTTTAATTTAGGCCCACTTGACCTGCAAACAGTTGCCTTGTCTTAATGGCGCACAAACTGCTGCAAAAATGTACAGCAAAGATCAACACGCCCTAGTATTAGTGATTTTTAAGACCGCAGCACTGTTTAAATTTTTTGTTGCTACCGCAGACGCAAGGTAGGTTTCTGCCATATTTTATTTTGCCGCAGTCATTGTGCAGTTCACCATCGTGATAGCGCCATTTACCCTCTTCGACAATGAAGTTGGATGATTCATGAAGCTGATACATGTTTTTATTTTCAAAATAATAGGCTGTGAATTCAACAATGGCTGTAATGGGCTTGGAGTGCGAGTCAGCTTCGTCCGCCGCTTCTACTTTAGCATTACCGTGCACAGAGCTATCTGCAAAAGCAGGGTGAACTTGTAGCGCGAACCATGTGGCACCTTGTGCGCTTTGCGCCAGATTCTCTATAGAGAGACCCTGCTGCTTTTCTTTGGTGTAGGTTTCAAGAATATATTGATAATGCGCTGTAGCATAGGCTGAAAATCGTGAGCGCATAAGCTGCTCTGCAGAGCTAGGGAACTCAATGCCCTTAATGAAAGGCTCGCAACATGTTTTGAAGGGTTTTGAGGAACAACAGTAACAGCGCATAAGGCAACTCGCAGATTGACAATATCACAAAGCGTTACAGTATAGGGATAAGCAGCGTGAGCCCCAACTTTTTTAAACGTAAAGGTTAGCGATATTCAAAATTTCATGGCAGTCCATGCCAAAGAGTCTATTCCAAATAGCTGTATGAAAATAATGGTGAAGGCTTTGCCTATGCCCCTCTATTTGCGCAAAAGCAGGATTTAGATACGAACAGGCTATGTATTACCAAGGGCCTAACGCGACGTTTCTTACGTCGTTAATGCTGTTAACACGCACATTCACCAGGCTGACAGAGTAAAGTTCACACAGCTTTCTGATCATTTCACTGTCTGTTGGCTGAAGGTCTAAATCGATGTTTTCAACATACAGTGTTTTACACTGGCCACCTGTAATCAATTTACTGATCCATTCTGGCATTTTCTCTTTTTCAGGCTTTTGAATACGAATCGCGTGATTGACGGTTTTTGAAAACGACACCGTGTTTGAAAGCAGATAATTCCAACCTTTATCGTTACTTCCTTTTCCATTACCTTGTTTTTCGCTAGGAAACCCTTCTATCGGCAAAGGTAGTTGAACAACATTTGAAACCGAAGCGCGCAGAGCATTGAATCGTGAAACTGAAGATGTGTTCATAGTAAAACCCTTAATGCATTTACTCTTAAGTTCGTAAGGCAAACTTTAAGAATAGTGTTATCAATAAATACTGTTCGCATATACAGTGTGTATGTGTATACAGTATTCATAAAAGAGGAGTTTGGCAAGTATTTAGTTGTACTTTTTTCACACAAATTGGTGGATTTTTCAGTAACTATCTAAAAAGTAGTATTTTTTTGATTGCTCCATGAAAGAAGTATTCATTGATGGTTTAAGGTAATATGCGCAGCTATTGAATATAGAAACTACTTTATAACGCTGGGGGAGCATTGAGCGCGTTAATACACTTGGGCTATTTGGGCATGTTCTTATCAGCCTTATTGGCTGCTACGATCTTGCCATTAAGTTCTGAAATTGTATTGAGCGCTTTATACAGTAGTGGCTTTAACGGGCTGTTATTGCTTGCTGTTGCTTCGCTAGGAAACGTACTCGGCTCGGTGGTTAATTATGTATTGGGCTTTAAGTTCGGAAAAGACATTGCGACGCATAAGTTAAAAGTAAGCGAAGCGGCGTTTAACCGTGCAAGTCACACCTTTACTCAGTGGGGGAAGTGGAGCTTGTTTTTATGCTGGGTCCCGATTATTGGCGACCCGATTACGCTGGTAGCGGGTGTACTTAGAAGCCCGCTTTGGTTCTTCATATTTGCGGTCACTATCAGCAAAACCGTGCGCTATGCCGCGCTGCTCTACGTACTAATGTGATACGTTTATTGATTTTAGCTTTATCTCACTAGCGCACGTTTGTCTCGGTTCGTCTTTTTTCTTTTCTTCTGATACGCCACATACCAGTGTCTCACTCTTGGGCTCATTAGCAACAGTCCAATCATCCAGTACCAAATCGGCTCTTGCCAAAATGTTTTCTGCGACCAGCTGAAATGCAGCAGGGCGAGGGGCAATATCAGGTAAATGCTGTTATGAAGCCTCTGCCACTTTGTTCCCATACTTCGCTGGATGCGTTTAAACGACGTAGCAGTGAGCGCAAAAAGAAGAAGTAACGCCGCCATGCCAACGATTATGTAAGGTCTACTTACTATTTCGCTTGCGACCAGCGCCATATCTAGCTGAAGTTCGAACACAATGTAGGTGAGCAGATGTGAAAAGGCGTACACAAAGGTGTAAACGCCAATCATACGCCTGAAATTCATGGGTTCAGGGCTTGGGAGCCATTTCGCAAGTGGGCTGAGGGTCAGCGTCAATAAGAGAAAGTGAGTGGCCCAGGTTCCAGTTTCGTTAATGAGTGTGTTTACAGGGTCAGGGCCAAGCTGATCGTTAACGCCTGCAAAAAACAACCAGGCGACATAGCCTAGCGCTAAAAGATGAATAAGACCTTTCAGCGTGCGACGTTGCAAAACAGAAAATCGAAACGGTTTTTTTCTTAACGGCATTAAATAAGCAACTTAATAACAAGGCAAAAGAATTTCAGTTAGGTGAATGTCATACAAGGGGCTTGTCATCTATATACAGCCCCCTTATACAAGATAGCTGCTAATAATAGCGGGATAAGTCCATATCTTTGTATAACGGCGCGACTTCGCTGTAGCCGTTGAACATTTGGGTGTCGATGCGATTTCTGGCAAGTAGCCCACCTGTGGTTATTCTACGTTCACTGGCCTGACTCCATCTAGGATGTGACACGTTAGGGTTTACATTGGCGTAAAAGCCATACTCGTTGGCGGCCAGTCGATTCCATGTGGTAGGGGGCTTCTTGTCAGTGAGGCGAATTCTCACAATAGACTTAATGCTCTTAAAACCATACTTCCACGGTACAACAAGCCTGATAGGCGCGCCGTTTTGAGGTGGCAGAGTTTTCCCGTAAAGACCCACTGACATGAGCGTCAACGGATGCATGGCCTCATCAAGTCGCAAACCCTCGATATAAGGGTAATCGATACCTCCACCGGTAAATCGGCTTCGTTGGCCGGGCATTTGCTCTGGGTCATATAACGTTTCAAACGCCACGTATTTGGCTGACATCAACGGGTCCGCTTGTTTCAACAGTGCACCTAATTCAAACCCTATCCACGGCACCACCATTGACCATGCTTCAACGCAGCGCAAACGGTAAATACGCTCTTCAAGTGGAAAGCGTTTTGTTAACGCATCGTGATCAAGTTCAAGTGGATTTTTCACCATACCGTCAATTTTTAAGGTCCATGGATCAGTTTGAAATTCAGTCGCATTTTTAGCTGGCGCATCTTTAGAAGTGCCAAACTCATAAAAATTGTTGTAGCTGGTTACTTTATCCTCGGGCGTTCGTGTTTCCGCTATCTGAAACTTGGGCGGCTGACTAAACTCAAGCGCCTTTCCTTTAAACGCAGCTTTTTCTTCTTCATCTTCCCAAAACCAACCGGCAGCGCCTGCCGACTTCGCTAACAGCGTAGACGCGCCCACGAAGCCCATAGATTTGAGCAAAGAACGGCGATTCATGTAGATGCTTTCATCGGTAACATGGCTCTCGTTTAATTTCACTGAGGGTTTAAATGGTTTTGGCATTACATCACCTTCTTTAGAAAATGGCTTGATTAATCTACATTCGTTTAGGAAGCGGAATAATAATAACTACGTAAATACTGGGAGTAAGTATTAATACCGTTACTTTTTAATGGAATCGATAGAATAAAATAGACCGAGAGAGTGGCATTTATCTTTCAAAAAGCTTTGAAAGCAACGAGTGAAGAGCCAGTTGGACATTACAAATGTAGACTATCCTGAATGCCGCCTTGCTTGGGGGAAAAGATATTGCTGTATAAGCGAGAAGCAAATTCGTCGGTCATGCCAGAAATATAGTCGGCGAGTACGCGCATACCATTATCGCTCTCGCATGCGTTACGCCAACGAACCTGGGTATTTTCTGGCAGCAAACGGTCGGGATCTGACGCAAACGCCTCAAAAAGCTCCATAACCACCAGTTGTCCCTTATATTCAAGCAGCTGAACATCGGGGCGGCGTATCACTTTGTTAAACACAAAGCGTTTAAAAAGCTCTAGCGCTTCGGCAAACTTTTCAGGCATTACGGCGTTAAACGCAAGTAACGGATGAGTGAAACCCTCTACGCCTTTTATTTCAATAGCAGTGATAAAGCTATTTACCAGCGCGCCAATGGCGTTCTTCCTCTCATGATGCGCGGCACCAAATAATTTGTTGGTTAACGTTTCTATGTTGCTCGATAGCCACGGTACATCAAGGGCCTTAAGTGGTATGGATACATCATCGATAAAATGATGCTTGTCGACCATATCCATAACGATAGCATCCTCTAAATCGTGAATACCGTAGGCAATATCGTCAGATAGCTCCATTATTGAGCAGTCAAACGATTTAAATTGCGTTTTACTGTGGGTATTCGGTTTTGCAGTAAACCGCATAAACGCATCTTTATCTTCATTGCTAAAGGGTGCAAGTAGCCAGTCAAATAGGGGCTCGTCGCAGCGAAACAGACCTTTCGGTGGATGCCAGTCGTGGGCCTTAACCTGACGAAGAGAAAGCGGGCGCTGAGGAACAGGCCCCTTACTATGAAGGGCATCAATAAAATTTGGATATTTCACTAAGCCCAACACACTTCTTCTGCACAAATTCATGCCGTGGTGCGCAGTGTAGGGTTCAAGCTGAGTAATGATCCTGAAAGTTTGCCCGTTTCCTTCAAAGCCGCCGTACTCATGCATCATGTAATTGAGCGCAATTTCACCGCCGTGCCCGAAGGGGGGATGACCTATGTCATGTGCTAAGCACAGCGTTTCGATTAGTGTGGGGTCGAGTGCCAGCGAACGCGCTATATCAGGAAATTTCACCCAAAGTTGCGCGGTAATACCTGTGCCGATTTGTGCAGCCTCTAATGAATGGGTGAGCCGTGTACGATAAAAATCGCTCAGCCCTACACCAAGCACTTGGGTTTTTGCCTGTAATCTTCGGAACGCAGCGCTGTGAAGTACACGCGCTTTATCACGCTGATACGGATTGCGGTGATCGCCGTCTCGAGTTTCGCTACGGGGTAAGCGACGCTCGTGTAATGCTAGTTCCCATTCGCTTGTTGCCAAAAAAGCCTCACTGCTATGTTTTGCTGTTTGCTAGTACCGTAACGCAGACGCAATAATGTGTGTCGTCACGGTTTGCTTCTCTTTTATATATCGTCTTGGGTAATTTCATCAAGGCTTAAAGAAAAGCTTGGTACGTAGCGTGTTAAGAAGTAGTCCACTTCTTCAGAATGGTATTCTTTGAGTGTTTTATCTAGGCGTTTTTTTGCCAGCTTAAATTCTTGGTTGCCAGCCGCAAGTTCTTCCAGCGTTTTAAGATAAGCACAAAGCACATCAGCCGCTTTTACGATGAATGCTTCTTCTTCGCTATGGTAATGGTGATCAATCAGTGCCGCATAGTCTTCACGAAACGCTTCAGGCGCCATTTCAATGAGCTTGTTCTCTGCAATTTTCTCAATCTTCTTATATTCTTCTTTTATCGCAGGATTGAAGTATTTTACTGGGGTAGGAAGGTCGCCCGTGAGTACCTCAGAGACATCATGAAAAATTGCCATGGTTGCGATGCGTTCAGGGTTGAGCGTGCCGCCAAAAAACTTATTTTTAATTAAGGCCAGCGCGTGCGCTACCATGGCCACCTGTAAGCTGTGCTCCTGCACGTTTTCCGTACGTACATTGTGCATAAGCGGCCAGCGATTGATAAGCTTTAAGCGTGCTAAATGCGCAAAGAAGTGGCTCTTATCAGACACATTACGCCCCTTGCTTGTAGGTTCTAAAGAAGTTGCCAATACGATGCAGTGCGGGCACTAATACATCGCTATGGGGTAAAAATACTAATCGGAAATACGTGCCTTCGGTAAGGTTAAACGCGCGGCCATGTACCAGCAGTATTTTTTCAGAGCTTAATAAATCCAACACCATTTGTTCATCGTTTTGAATGTTGAACTTTTTGTCATCCACTTTGGCAAAACAATACATCGCCCCTTTAGGTTTTACACATGAAATACCGTCAATACCATTAAGCATATCTGTCGTCACGTCGCGCTGTATGCGAAGGCGCCCGTTTTCTTTTACCAAATCATCAATACTCTGATAGCCACCTAATGCGGTCTGTATTGCACTTTGACAGGGAACGTTTGCACACATACGCATTGAAGACAGTATGTTGAGCCCTTCAATGTAGTCAGACGCTAGGCGCTTATTACCGCTCACTACAAGCCAGCCAGAGCGGAATCCTGCTACGCGGTAATTTTTACTTAAACCGCTAAAGGTAACGAAAAAGACATCGTCTGCCAGTGAAGCAATACTGGTGTGTTTTGCCTCGTCGTAAAGAATTTTGTCGTAGATTTCGTCGCTAAATACCACTAAGCCGTGCTCGCGGGCTACTTCAACTACCTCTAGCAAAAGGGCTTTGTCGTATACTGCACCGGTGGGGTTGTTTGGGTTAATCAGCACGATAGCGCGCGTTTTACTGGTGATTTTACTTTTAATGTCATCAATATCTGGGAACCAGCCTGCTTGCTCATCACACCGGTAGTGGACCGGGGAGCCCGAGGATAGACTTACAGCCGCCGTCCATAGAGGATAGTCGGGGCTTGGAATGAGCACCTCATCTCCATGATTGAGCAAGGCTTGCATCGCCATCATGATTAATTCAGACACACCATTACCTATATACACATCATCTACGCGGATGTCTTTAATATTACGCTGTTGGTAGTACTGCATAACGGCCACACGGGCGGCATAAATTCCTGTCGAGTCAGAGTATCCTTGAGACGTAGGCAGGTTATGAATAACGTCTTTTACAATATCATCAGGGGCTTCAAATCCAAATGGGGCGGGGTTACCGATATTCAGTTTTAATATGCGGTGTCCTTCGTCTTCCATTTTACGTGCTTGCGCAGCAATTGGGCCTCTAATGTCGTAACAAACGTTATCTAATTTATGTGAGCGAGATACAGTTTTCATGGTCTATCTGGTTGATTTACATACCCTGAGATTATCGCAATCCAAAGCTATATGCGATGACCTTTTTGCAGTATTTCAGTCTAAAGTACGACTTTTTTCACCAAATGCTCAATTAATGAACACATGGCGATATAGCCATTCCGCTTGTCACTAAAGTATAAAATTTATGTTAATAGCTTGTGAACTTTTCATTCTGGGCCTATCGTAGTAATAAGGCGTGTATAAAAAACGCGTTAGTAACAAACAGGCTAACAAGCAGAGGTGATAAGAATATGTCGCACCATTTCAAAGAAACACCAGAGAACGCGATCACGCAAAGCGGTATAGCGCGCGTTATTCCATGTAAAGAATTAGACGTTGGTGACCCAATAAAATGGGTGTCTCTAGCATTGAGAGACGCCATGCGCGCTCCGGGGCTTACCGTTTTTTACGGAGTGCTTTTCGCGGTCATTCCGTGGTTCATCATGTACTTGGTAGAGATGACGGGATGGCATTTAGTCATTTTACCCGCCATCGTATGTTTCATGTTGGTGGGGCCTTTTCTCGCAGCTGGTCTGTACGATATCAGTTGGGAAATGGAAAAAGGGCATAAACCCACGCTACGCCATTCGCTACGCGCAATGCGAAGAAACGCGTTCAACGAGTGGGGGTTCGCTATTTTACTCATGGTAATGATGATTTTTTGGTTGCGCGTTGCCTCGCTTATTCATGCGCTTTATCCACCATATATAGAAAATGACTTGGAAAGCTTGTTACCGTTTTTGGCATTAGGCACTATCGTTGGCGCAGGCTTTACGTTGGCGATGCTATTTGTGACCGCTTTTACTCAGCCCATATTGATGGAGCGCAAGGTTGACCTTGCGACAGCAGTATTGACGAGTGTGAACGCAGTATGGTTAAACAAAGTTCCCATGCTTATATGGGGTGCAATTATTTTCAGTGCAGTCGCCATTGGTTTTGTAACAGGGTTTATCGGTTTTATCGTATTGATGCCTATTATTGGCTATGCGTCTTGGCACGCTTATATTGACGCAATTGAAACCAAACGCGAACGCAAATATGAGTAGTTTTAACCGGTTTATGTAATTTTATTACGTAAATTGGACTCGCATTCGTATAAAAAATAGACTTTACGATGGTTTATTTTGTTAAAATTACATTTTTAAGGCTCCTATAGGAGCCTTTTTATACTTAAGTCTTATATTTCTTTCTTCCTATAAAAGTACAAGCTAGATATATTAGTAATATATGTTTTAGATTAATTTAGGAAATTCAAAGGTTTAGCTAAATAACAACCATGTAACAACTTGATTTACCAAGCATTTACCCTCGTTACACAATCTTTCAACAGAAAAGTTTTTATTCTTGATGCATAAATAAAGGGCGTTGAGTGGCTCGTTAATCTAATTAACCCCGCTCATCCAAAACAAAGAGTTTGTCGAAAACTTGATTGTTATTTATCCATACATTGAGGATTTAAAAATGAAACTATCTAAAGCACTAAATGTTTTAGCGGCTACAGCAACAGTTGTTTTTACCATTAACGCAAATGCAGCTGCTCCACAAAAGGATGTACGTTTTGTTGGTGAGACCCAGTTTGCAGGTTTTTGTAAAGCCATAGTCAATGATGACGTAAGAGTACTACGTTCTAGTCTTTCGCGTAACGTGGGCCGTATTGGCGCGAGTCAACGTGAAGTATTACGCATGGTAACATCTGAAGAAGGATTGACATGTAACGGAAGTAGTCTTATTGAGTTTTCTGTAGAACGCGACGCAAACGCGGTACATGAGTACCTAACGTCGCGTAGCTAAGGCATTGGCTGCGGTAACAGAAAATCCAGAAAAAGCGGGCTAGTCATTCTTACTTGTCATCATTATTGTCATGATGGCGAGCGTAGAAACTAGACCCGCTTTTTGTCTTATCCTATTTTCAGTTTGCTATTTTAATGTATGTCGCTACGCGAGCTTTGCTGGTTTTAAATAAGCGCTGCGTTTTAAACCTGAGCTTTAGCAGCAATACGTAAGCGAGAGGTACCAAAAACAAGCTGGTAAGCGTTGAAAATACCAGCCCACCAATGATGGCTATCGCCATTGGAGAGTAAGGCGGACCATCACCACCAATACGTGTATTGCCCATAGCAAGCGGGATAAGCCCCAGAACAGTCGTGGCTACTGTCATCAGAATTGGCCTGATACGGCTCATACATCCTTCAATTACTGCGTCATACAACGATAGGCCGTCGTTAATGAGTTGGTTAATTCTATCAACCAACACAATGCCGTTGTTCACTACGATGCCCATAAGAATCAACATGCCAATCATCCCCATGATAGACATTGATGTACCCGTAACCATGAACGCCCAGAACACACCCGTGAAGGAAAACAGTAGGGACGTTATCACAGACGTAGGAAGGATAAGCGACTCAAACAGCGCTGCCATCACAACGTATATCATGCAAAGTGCCAACAGCATGTTCATTTGCATCACTGAGTTGGCTTCATCCTGACGTGAGAAACTGCCGTCTAGCGTCCACTTGTAACCCGTAGGCAATTCAATATTCGCAAGTGCTTTCTCGATGCGCTCGCGGGCTTGTTCAGTCGTGGTTTCTCCCTCTAAGTTGGCGCCGATAGCAAGCGCGGTTTGACGGTAGTTGCGGTTAATTTGCGATAACTGTGGCACAACGGAGAAATCAGCAATCATATTTAGCGTTACAGACTGCCCCTGCGCAAAGCCAATGTTGATATTCTTTAGTTCGCTCAGTGAGGCTTGAATATCGCTACCGAATTTAAGCTGCACCGCTACTTCTCCGGCGTCACCATAACGGAATGTGCGCAAATTACTGCCTCGTAGGGCCGTAGAGATCAGTTTAGCCACATCATTAACTTGAATGCCGAAGCGGTTAGCTTTCTCTCTGTCTATGCGTATTTGAACTTCATCGCGGGTAGAACCCGTGTCTGCTTTTACATCTTCCAGCCCGTTAATAGTGGAAAGAATAGGAATGATTTGCTCGGAAATATTTATCAAGGTTTCTGACGACTCGCCCAATAGCGTTACTCTTACGCCACCACCATTACCGCTATCCCACTGGAAAGAGGGGCGAGCCCGCACAAACGAAGGCATGTTTTCGCGAATATCTTCTTTAATTTTTCCTACACTTACGGGCAACTCGTCATTCAGCGTAATGCCGCTTACTGCATGGCCAGCGGTAAAATAGGTATAGACCTGCTTTATATGAAAACGCTCTTGATTTTCATAAAGGTAAGCCTCCATTTTATCTACAGTCTTTTCCACTTCTTCCAGTGTGAAGTTCTGTGTTACGTGATAGTTAAGCCAAATGCGCTCTTGGTTATTGTTACCTTCATCGTCTGATGTCACTGCCTGCATCGGCACAAAGGTCGACGCCAATATAAATAGAGCGATAATGCAGGTTATGCCCTGGTGCTTCAACATCCAGTTAAGTGCACGGCCATAGCCTGTTATGTATGAAGGTGTTTTAGGTGTTTTTACAACCGGAATTTTTACCTTTGTTGTCAGCAATGGAATAAGTGTTTTGGCAATAAAAAGCGACGCGAACAGGGATATACAGATTGCCACGGCGACGTGCTCTAAGAAAATTGTCACGTCTATTTTTACTCCAATTATGTTGGGTAAAAATACAATCGCCGTGGTTGCCGTCCCGGCTATTACCGCTAAGCTGACTTTGTTCACTCCGATTTGCGTGGCCCGTTTAACATCACCTTCTTGTTGGCGTTCTTGAAAGATGCTTTCGGTGATCACAACGGCGTTGTCTACCAACATACCTACCGCTAACATCAGACCCATAAGTGATAAGATATTTAAGGTATAACCCAACAGATACATCACGCCTAAAGTGATACAAATTGAGAATGGTACAGAAAGCACCACAATTAAGGTGGTGGTAAGTTGTCGCAAGAATAAGTACAGCACAATGACTGATAACAACGCACCTAATAAACCTGCGTTAAGCAAGTCGCTTAGTGATGACGTAACGCTTTTGGCGGTATCGTCCATTACAAACAAACTAATGCCTGTGAACTCAGGGTCTTCCTTGGCTTTTTCGATAACTTTCATCACCGCGTCAGAAACTTCTACGAGGTTACTGCCCGATTCACGAAATACATTGAAGCCCACCGCAAAGGTACGATCTAAATGACGTCCTTCGTTGCGCTGCGGGAGTTCGTACGTCACGCTGGCTATATCAGAAAGACGTACGCTGCGACTCACCCACATATTTTTGAAATCGTTAACGTCGGTAAATTCACCCGTCGGATTAACCAGTATTTTTTCGCCGTTGTTGTACATGTAGCCCGCGGTAAGCGAGAAGTTTGCGTTTTGAAGCTGCTGTTCTAAACGGGTGCCGTCTATTTGGTAGGCCGCCATTTTTTTAGGATCTAGGCGAATAGTAATCTGACGCTTCATGGTGCCGTAAAGCTCAACTTTCGATACACCCGGAACACGCTCTAGCGGACGTTTAAGGTTGCGCTCAAGTAAGTCGTAAGCATTCGATAAGTCGCGGTCGCTCGATACACGCAGCTGGAATATAGGCATATCATTGGTGTTGAATTTATACACCATGATCCGCTCTATATCGTCAGGAAGCTCGTGGCGAATGGCATCAATTTTTTCCCGTGCTTCGATGCTTTTGGCTTTAAGGTTTTCATCCCAGTCAAATTCCACAATCACTTCAGCCATATTGTCGTAAGAGCGTGCCCTTAAGCGCTTTATCCCCGACATGGTAGCAACGGCTTCTTCAACCGGGCGGGTGATCATCGTTTCAATTTCAACTGGCGTCGCATCAGGGTAGGGGATCTGCACCACCATTTCTGGAATATCGATCCCAGGGAATTTCTCTAAAGGAAGCAAGCGTCCAGATACAATGCCGAACAGTAGCATAGACAAAAACAGCATTCCGATAGTGACAGGCTTATTGAGGGCAAAACGTGCCAGCGAGGCGCCTATACCTGCAATCTTTGAAAGGTGCGGCTGTGAAGCTATATCTGCATCGTGTTTATTCGTTTCACTCGCTTGGCGCTTTTCAGTATTGGTTTGAGCACTGTTGTTAGATCTGTGGAAAGGCGTACTCATAGTACACCTCCTTTTGACATGGCTTCTTCGTCACCAAAACCCACCTTGGAATCAGTGTTTACAGACGTTTTTTGCTTAGCCGTTTTCTTAACATCGAACAGGCTGTAAAGCACGGGCAGAAGGATAAGGGTGAGCAAGCTTGCAAACAGAAGGCCGTAAATAACTGTAATGGCCATTGGCGTGCGAATTTCGGCACCTTCGCCAAGCCCAAACGCCATAGGTAACAAGCCTAACACTGTAGTAAGTGTGGTCATAACGATAGGGCGTAAGCGGGTTTTTGCTGCATCTAGAATAGCCGCGTCTTTATCTAAACCTTGACGGCGTAGCTGATTAATACGGTCAACTAATACAATGGCGTTATTCACAACAATGCCGCACAGCATAATCAAACCGATAAATACCACCACATTAAGCGGCGTATTGGTAAGCCACAGGCCGTACACAGAACCCGCACCGGCCAGCGGCACTGCGAATAAAATAAGTAGTGGATGTAGCAAAGACTCAAACTGTGATGCCATAACCAAATACACCATGAACACTGCAAGTGCTAGGGCAAACTGTAGAGAACGGAAGCTGCTCTGCATGTCTTCGCTCTGTCCGGTGACTTCTGCACTCAAAGATAGGGGAAGCTGGGTTTCAGCAATAACCTTGTTGGCAACGGCAACTGCTTCATCAAGCTTACCTTTGGCTAGGTTCGCAGATACCAGCGCGACGCGCTGCTGGCCAACGCGGGTTATTTCACTTGGACCTACGCTCATGTACACATCAGCGACGGCGCTTAATGGGATAGGTTGTGCCGAGCCTGGGTTAACAATAATGGCCCGTACGCTGGCGATGTCATCTCGCTGGTTTTCTTGCGTTCTTACAAGCACATCCACTTTTCTGTCTTCAACGCTGTATTGCGTGGCAACACGGCCACCCACTTTAGCGGCGATGAGTTGAGAAACGGTAGACGCATCAAGCTCAAGTCGGGCAAGTTTTGCGTGTTGGAAGGCTATTTTAAGCTCTGGATTTCCGTCGCGAATGCTGGTGGTAACGTCAGCGAAATTGCTATAACTAGCGAGTTTTGTCGCAATGGCGTCGCCATATTGTTGTAACTGGCCAAGGTCGTAACCTGCTATTTCAATTTGTATAGGGGCTGCAAAGCTAAATAGCTCAGGCTCTGAAAATGTTGCTTGAACCTGAGGTTTAAATGCTAAGTAATCGCGGAGCGCACGCTTCACTTGGTCCATATCACTGGCTGTCGCTGTAGGCTGCATGACAATGTTTAAACGACCCCAATGATCACCACCTTGATTTGGCGCTGCGCTGATAAGGCTTCCTGTACCAGACATGGCATACGTGCGAAGCACTTTGGTTTCGCCGCCACTATTGTTATTTACCGCAACTGCAGCAAGCTCGCTGATAATAGCGTCGGTACGCGCTAATGGCGATCCTGCCGGAAGGGTCACTTCTACTGAGAATTCTCCCTGGGATAGGGTTGGGATGAGTTCCATGCCCAATCTCGGGATCAGCAACACCGCGCCCGCCGCAAGTACAAAGGCAATGGCGAGTACCAACGCTTTTGCTCGAAGGCTTATACGTAGCAGTTTTTCATAGGCAGAGGCGAGAAGGTCAAACGCTTTATTAAATAACCAGATAAGTGGTTTAAAGGCAACGCTTAATAACTTGCTGACGATATGCCATGCACCTATCACCAAGGTGACCAAGGCTGCAGGTAAAAATACAAAGATAAGTCTGAATACCCAACGAATTGGCAGGGTAACGTAATACATAACTTTGCCAAACGTCGACGTAGGAGGGGTAGGCGCTGGTGTAGTGAACACCTCTTCGTGATCGAGCTGTTGTTTTTTCTTCTTGTGCGCCATTGCTGGAATGAGTGTCAGCGCGACAACAAGGGAGGCGGCCAAAGCGAACGACACGGTCAACGCTTGATCTTTAAACAGTTGCCCTGCAATGCCTTCTACAAATATCAGCGGCACAAACACCGCCATTGTAGTCAGTGTCGAAGCCACAATCGCACCAGAAACTTCTTTTGTACCTTCGCTGGCTGCAGATGAGTCTGCTTCTATAGCTTTTGCCGTTGATTTTTCATTCGCTGTCGCGTTTTCACTTCCTGCGGTTTTAAGCTTTTTGTGACGATCGATATTTTCAAGCACAACAATACTGTTATCTACCAATAGCCCTACCGCGAGAGCAATACCCCCTAAGCTCATCATATTTAAGCTTATATCGTTAGCATACATCAGATTAAAGGTAGCAATCACGGATACAGGAATAGAGACCGAGATAATAACCGTAGCCCAAAAATCTTTAAGGAAAAGATACAGCACTAACATAGCTAAAATACCGCCCATTACCGCTGCTGATTTCACGTTGTCTATGGCTTGTTTAATGAATACGCTCTGGTCATAAATTTCGCTAAGCGCATAGTTCGATGGAAGGGTATCGATCACTTCGTTTAATCGAATGGCTACTTTTTGTGCAACGTCAACCGCATTAGCGTCGCCTTCTTTATAAATGGCTATTTCGATGCCTTCACTGCCATTGAATCGAGTCACTACGTCACGGTCTTTATAAGCGCTTTCCACCGTAGCGATGTCTCTAAGCTGAATATTTCTGCCTTCGAAACGTCCAATGAAAAGGTTTTCGATATCGCTCAGTGTTTCAAACTGATTCAATGTTCTAACTAAAAACGCCTGAGCTGCGTTGTCAATACGTCCACCAGCAGCATTAATGTTTTCAGCACTCACTCGGTCAATAATACGGGTAATGGGGATGGACAGCTGACTGGCTTTCTGTTGGTCAATAAGAATGTGAATTTCGTTTTCTAAACCACCACCAACACGCACTGCAGCCACACCTTCTACCGACTCCAAAGCACGTTTTACCTGCTGTTCGGCATATAAACGTAATCGCTTCATTTGCGCTACACTTAAACTTGATGTGTCACTTTGTGCCGTAAGCCCCAGTTTGATAACGGGATCTAAACTTGGGTTAAAGCGAAGGAGTCTTGGTTTTTCAATATCAAGGGGAAGTTGCAATACATCCAGTTTTTCGCGCACTTCTAAACTCGCGAAATCCATGTCAGTACCCCACGCGAAAGACAGCACTACATCGGACTGACCGGCGCGCGACGTGGACGTGACTTTACGTACCCCTTTCACGACGCCAATGGCTTCTTCAATGGGTTTTGAAACCAGTTGTTCAACTTCGCCTGGTGCCGCACCGTCATAGTCGGTGCGAATGGTGAGAGTAGGGTAAGACAAGTCAGGCAATAAGTTCACTGACAGTCGGCCTAACGACACCATACCAAAAAGTAACACCGCAAAAGTGAACATACTAACGGCAACAGGGCGCTTTACAGCAATATCTACAATACGCATTGTGTGAATTCCTTGTTAGGCCGAATTAGCTGTTAACTACTTCAACAGGGGCGCTGTCTTTCAAGTTTTGGTGACCTGCGGTAACCACCTCTTCATTGCCGTTTAAACCATTAATCACTTCGATTACTTCGTTGTTTTCAAAACCAGTAGAAATATCGACTTTCTTAACTTTGCCATTGTCGACAACAAATACGCTGTGGTTGTTATCAATGGTAACTAGCGCTCTGCGGGGCAGTAAGGTCGCGTTAGCATGGGTAGCATAAGCGAGTGATACATCAGTAAACATGCCTGCTTTAAGTTTGTTGTCCTCGTTAGGTACTTTCAATGTCACTTTAAACGTGCCGGTGGTCGCATCTATCACTGGGCTAATTCGCTCTACGTTGGCCGTAATCGTCCTGTCGCCTAAGGCCGCAACTGTCAACTTAGCGCTTTGCCCAATGACCACGTTAGGTAGCTCGTTTTCGGGTAAATACACAATGCCTTGAAGATTGCGCTGCTGAACGATATGGAACATTCTCTCCCGTTGGAACGATTCGGTTAAGTTACCTACTTTGGCGTTTCGCTCTGCAATGTATCCATCAATTGGTGCTGTGATCGTGGCTTCTTTCAAATCAAGTTCAGCCAAACGTACAGACGCTTTTGCCGATTCAAATTGCGCTTTGAGCTTGTCGTAGGTATCGTCACTGATAAGCTTTTTAGAATATACTTTGTTGACTTTCTCTAGCTCACTTTCAATGCCGGCTAAATCAGCCAGTGCTTTTGACAAATTCAGCTCGTAGCGTCGCTTATCAAGTTGGGCCAGCACTTGACCTTTTTCAACATAATCACCTTCTTCCACGAAGATTTCTTCGATAATTCCAGACGCTCGTGCAACGACAAACGCTTCTTCGCGGGCTTCTAAAATAGCCGTGGTGTCGTAGGTTGACGTTATGTCGCCAGTGATGATGGTTTGCGTTTCAACAGGAATAGCGAAAACGGCTTCTTCCATTTCAGTGGTATTGGCTTTGTCGTTGACCGCATCGGCGTCGGAGCATGCGGCTATCGAAAGCGATAGCGCAACGATACCACTACCAACAAGTAGTTTGATCGAATTTGGCGAAAACGGTAATAGTGAGCAGAGCGGAGAGAAAGTGGTATTGCTTTGCGCTGATGTATCCATGGTCAATAACCCTAACGTAATTGTCGTTATATAATAATGACCGTCTACAGCAGCTAACATGCCAAAGATGTTAATTAATGTTAAATTGTATGCTTTTCAATAAGATAGATGTATAAAAAAGCATTTCAATAAAAAAGCCAACCTTGATGGTTGGCTTTTTTAGCTAATGCTTAGTGGTAATCACTAATAAGCGGTTTATTCCACTAAAGTTTATTAAACCAAAGTATAGCTTGTGGTGATGTCAACGTTACCCGTTAACATAAGCATGACAGAGCAATACTTCTCTGCAGAAAGCTGCACGGCGCGAGCAAGGGCTTTTTCGCTTATTCCTTCGCCAGACACTGTGTAGTGCGCGTGTATTTTAGTGAATACACGTGGTGGCTCTTCAGCACGCTCAGCGTCCAATTCACAATTACAGGCTTCGATGTTAAAACGGCCTTTTTTAAGAATGTCTACTACGTCAACACTCGAACAAGCACCAACGGCTAATAATACTGACTCCATTGGAGATACGGCCTTACCGCTGCCGTCCATTACCGTTTTGTAGCCGCTGTCTGTTGTACCGGTAAATGTTAAATCCTGATCCCAAGAAACACGTGCTTTCATTGTTTGTCCTAATGTCATAAAAATAAAAAAGAGAGCGGCAAGTCAAGCTTGGTAAGCACGTCATAGCCGCCGCCCGAAGGGAGCGTTATGGAAGCCTTTTACGCTTTGTCACAGTCCTTTAATTTAGCTCACTAGAGCGTCCAGGACCGTTTCGAGATTAAAAGGCTTCTATTTAAATCGAAATTTGTACACCAAAGATCAGCTGGCCTTAGTAAGGCGAATAGCGTCAGGCCCGAGCGTGATTTTCTTCTGCTTATACAACGCCCCTAATGCTTTTTTATAGGCCGCTTTACTTACGTTAAAATGAGAGTAAATGGCTTCTGGTGCACTCTTATCCGTTAACGTTGAAATACCACCATGGGCTTCTAAATCATCCAAAATAGCTTGCTGAAGGGCATCACGGCCACCTTTATCCACACGCTGAAGGGCTACGTCCACCTTTCCATCTTCACGAATGGTTTTAATTACACCTTCAGTGGCTTGCCCAACTTTAAGCGGCTTAAAAGCGTCACTGTGGAAGATTAGCCCTAGGCTCTTTTCATTGATAACTACCTTAAAGCCTAAATCTGTTTTGGCGTAGACTAAGCAATTCACTGTATCACCCTCGTTGAGATAGGCGCTGCTTTCCTTTAGGAAATAGTGAAGTTTAGTGGCACCCAAAATTCGTTGGGTTTTATCGTCAAAAAAGGTGTGAACGACGTAATACATACCGGGGTTAACCGGTTGAGCTTGGTAGTCGTTAGGCATTAATAGATCGTTTTCTAAGCCCCAATCGAAGAACGCGCCAAAATTAGTAGCAGACACCGCTTTAAGTACCTTGGTCTCGCCAACTTGAATAAGAGGTTTCTTCATGGTGGCATAGAGGTCGCCGCGCTGATCCGTGGCCACAAACACTTCAACCTGTTGCCCCTCGGTGAGCGATGCTTCTACTTCGTCAATCGCAAGAGTAACGGTTTGCAGATCATCAGCATCATCTATAGCTATCACGCTGTCGTTCTCGTCATTGTTTTCGACAAGTGGCGCTAGAGCGTAGCCAAAGGGGTATTGGGCTACGACGCGTAATGTATTAATTTTTCCAATATTTATCATCAGCACTGACTTTTTAAAAAGAACAGGTAACATGATACTGGAATGAACGTAAGAGCTAAACCATTATGAAGTTAAATTGCGATTTAGGTGAGAGTTTTGGCGCGTGGTCTATGCCAGTGGAATCGGCCATCATGGCGGAAATAGATCAGGCAAACATAGCGTGTGGTTTTCATGCCGGCGACCCGTTAGTGATGAAGCAAGCTTTATTTCTAGCGAAAACCCATGGTGTAGCCATTGGTGCACATCCAGCGTATCCCGATCTACAGGGGTTTGGTCGCAGAAGTATGACGGTAGCAGCCGATGAACTCATTGCTATGATCCAGTATCAAGTAAGTGCATTAAGCGGTATGGCAGCGCTGCATGGGACAATGGTCAGCTACGTGAAACCTCATGGTGCGCTTTACAATGATATGATGAAAGACCTTAATGTTAGGCGAGCAGTGATGAAAAGCATCGGTGAGATAAACGCTCAGTCTTCTCAAGAGCCGTTAGCCTTGATGGTGCAAGCGACGGCTAAAAATGACGAAATCAAAGAAGAGGCGAAAGCGTGGACATTACCGCTTTATTTTGAAGCCTTTTCCGACAGACGCTATACCGATGACGGTCTATTACAATCCCGTGCTATCGAAGGTGCGGTATTGGATGAGAATGCGGCACTGAGTCAGGCTGAGCAGCTTATAGAGTTTGGTACTGTAACTACCGCATCAGGAAAAACGTTGAAAATAGAAGCCGATTCCCTCTGCGTACATGGCGACACGCTAGGCGCGGTAAGTATTGCTCAAAGGATCAGAGCATTTCTATAAATTTGCCTCATTAAAAACATATTTATTAAGAATAATAACGGTATCAAGGACAGCAAATGCAAGCTTTTGGGCATATTAAGCGAATTTTGGTAGCGGGTGCTGACGCTATTATAATCTACTTTGACGGTGCTAATTTGGATGAAGCTAATACTGCGTGTCACCAAATGCTCGCGGCTATCGACGCGAGGCGAGAAAGTATCAGGCATAATGCGGCGAGTGAAGGCTTAGAGCATAACGTAGAAAGCGCATGGGGTTGGCTACGCGAGTGCGTGCCGTCGTACGACAGTTTATTGATTACCTTTGACATGACGTTAATTGACAATCATGGAGTGTATCGCGCCTTAAAGGCGTTAAGTACTGAACGCATCAATACGCAACCTGCTGATAATAAGCCAGGTTTTGGTAATTCAGTGATTGAGATTCCCGTGTGGTATGGTGCGCCCAATGCGAGTGACTTAAGCGTTGTGAGTAAGAAGACCTCACTGTCTATTGAAGAGATTATCGAATTGCATACGAGTACCGCTTACAAAGTTTATGCTGTGGGATTTTCTCCTGGCTTTGCTTATTTAGGGGATATTCCAGAAGCACTTAAATGTGCACGGCTAGGTACACCGCGTAAGCGCGTTCCCAAAGGTGCTGTTGCGATTGCTGATAGGCAAACGGCGGTTTATCCCAGTGAGTCCCCGGGAGGATGGAATTTACTGGGGCTGACCGCGTTTGACATGCTTCTGCATACTGAGCAAGACAGTGAATCCCGATTAAAAGTTGGCGATGTTGTTAAATTTGTGTCGGTTACTGAACAGGAATATAAGTCAGCATTGAAGGTCAAACTATGAAAATTCAAGTGCTCAACAAAGGACTGTTTAGTCTAATCATTGACAATGGACGAGTAGGGCGACAACGGGATGGGTTTTGCGAATCAGGCCCTATGGATAGTAGCGCTTATGATTGGGCGAATTTTCTTGCTTTTAATCTAGACGGCACGCCGTGCATTGAGGCCATTGGCGAGATGCAATTACAGGTTGATGAAGATTGTATCATCGCAGTAACAGGTAGAGAGCCCGAACTTAGCATTGATGGACGCCCTATATCGCCTTACCAAAGCCAAAAAGTACCCGCAGGTGCCATCATTACTTTTGGTTGCGCACTACTTGGTGGTAAAGCCTACTTGGCAATATGTGGAAACTGGCAAGTACCAAAAGCTGTGGGTAGTGCATGTACCGTGGTGCGTGAGCAATTGGGGGGAATAGATGGCAAGGGAAGTGTGTTAAAAGATGGCGATTGCATTGAAGTATTCGCTAATACAAGAATAAAAGACAGTGATAAAATGCGCTCGTTACCTACACACCTCATTGACGATTACGGTTTTTTAGAAGCGATTAGGGTTGTGCCGGGGTATCAATTTTCATGCTTTAGTACTGTTGCTGTGCGTACTTTTGAAACCAGTACTTATACAGTTTCATCAGCCATTGACCGTATGGGCTTCAGGTTTACGGGAGAATCAGTTACCGCCGATATGGAGAACATGCGTTCGGAAGCAATTCATTTAGGTGCAATTCAAGTGCCCGGTGACGGGCAGCCTATCGTGATGATGCGCGACAGGCAAACACTCGGGGGCTATCCCAAGCTTGGCTGCGTGAGTCCGTGTGATATAAATCGTTTGGCTCAAGCAGTGCCTGGCGAGAAAGTTAATTTTATTTTTCAAAATGAAGAAGAGGCAAGGGTGGACTGGTTACTCATGACAAGTAGACGTCGCCGATTGCAAGGAGAAATATTGTGACAATTGCGTTTTTGAACGGTGAATATATGCCTCTTTCTGAAGCTAAGATTTCGCCGATGGACAGAGGTTTTCTCTTTGGTGACGGTATTTATGAAGTCATTCCAACATATTCTGGCCACGCGGTCGGCTTTAACGGTCACGCCACGCGTATGGCGCAGGGCCTACAGGCTATCGAAATCTCGAATCCTTACACGGTAGAGCAATGGCAAGACATTCTGTCGAATTTGGTCGCAAAGAATAAAACGTTTATTGAGAGCGGAAACATCGGCGTTTATTTCCACGTGAGTCGAGGGACTGATACCAAGCGTTTTCACGCCTATCCTAAGCATATAGCGCCTACCGTATTTGGTTTTGCCTTTGAAATCGCGCCACCTCAACCTACTGTAAAAGCAGACGTTAAGCCGTTTAAAGTTGCTCTTCAACAAGATAAAAGATGGCAACGTTGCCATATTAAATCAACGTCTTTGTTAGGTAATGTGATGCATTACCAAGCAGGAGTAGATGCGGGTGTTAACGAAACTATCTTGTACAACGGTGAAGGTATGATCACTGAAGCAAGTTCGTGTAACGTATTTATGGTAAAAAACGAACGCATTTATACGCCGCCACTCAATCACGAACTGCTTCCTGGCGTAACACGCGCTATTGCCATAGAAGCATTCAAACAAGCGGGGTTGGTGGTTACCGAAACCTGGTTTACCAAGGAAGACCTGCTAGAAGCAGACGAGGTGTGGTTAACCTCATCGAGTAAAGAAGTTGCCCCGGTGGTAGAAGTTAATGGCAAACAGATTGGTGCAGGGAAAGTTGGTGATGTGTGGGAGAAAGCAATTAAGGCCTACCACGCCTACAAATTTAAAGCGTGATAAATAAAAAGGCCCGCTTATTAGCGGGCCTACATTAAAAACTCAAAATGACTTATTCAGACACGTTGTCGCAGTTTCCATCTGTGCACTCGCCGTACAAATAGAGACTGTGATGGGTTAATTTCATCTTGTGCTTCTTAGCAATCATTTCTTGGCGTTCTTCGATGATCTCGTCTTCAAATTCAATCACTTTTCCACACTTAAGACAAACCAAATGGTCGTGGTGATCTTTGTGGCTAATTTCGAATACTGACTTTCCACCTTCGAAATGGTGACGATTAAGAATACCTGCATCATCGAATTGGTTCAGAACTCGGTAGACGGTGGCAAGACCGATTTCTTCATCTTGTTCAATAAGAATTTTGTAGACGTCTTCGGCGCTGATGTGCTGGTTTTCTGGCTCTTGCAGAATTTGTAAGATTTTTAGGCGAGGCAGAGTGACTTTAAGCCCTGCTTTTTTCAATTCTTTATTTTGATCCATTACAACCTACTAAGAACGAGTGAATAAGTATTTGGTCGTTATTATAGGTAAGTTAAAACAATTTAAAAGGAAAACCGTGGAAACTTTGTTTTCTCGATGAAAATTTACCCATTGCCGTTATTTTGAAAAAGACAGTGCACGCTTAGTGTCTTGTATTAGACCGGCCAGACCAGTTTATAAGTCTCAGATAATGCTACTAAATAACTATAATAAATAAAACTTTTGATGTATTGCATTAACATCCTGTTAAACTAAACTCAATATAGCGACAGAACGCTTCTTTTTTTTTGGCATGCAGTTTTAATGGAAGTGCCCATGCAGTTAACAATTATAAATAAAATCACATTAGGCTTCGGTCTATTCGGCTGCTTACTTTTGCTTACCAGTACGCTCTCTTACTTTGGACTCAGCAGTATAAAAGACTCTGCGTTAGATGTCGTAGAACAGAAGATGCCGGTGCAAACCAGTATGGTAAAGGTGAAAACAGAGATTCTCTCTTTGTCGGTTATTACCGCCAATGGCTATCACGTCGCAAATATTGCAGAGCTAAGCGCGAATAAAGAAACGTTTGACTCACTATCTGCTGCATTTGCAGAAGACTTGTCGCAGCTAACCTCTCTTATGCCTAAAAACAACATCGCATCTAATGCTGTAGAGGTCAGTTTGACCTACGTCGAGAGTAGCAATGAGATGTATCAGGCGATAAACGAGAGGATGAATATAGAAAACGCTCTGGCGAAACAGCTCGAGAAAGTTCTTATGACAGCCGATGAGGCGAGCGCGTTAATGCTAGACCTCTCCTATTTAGAGGGGAGTAACCCTAGTATTGAAACACTCATTGGGGCGGGTACTGCTATCGACAATAAACTGCTTACGATGAACGACTCGTTTATTGAACTAGCGGAAAACAATAACGATTCACAAAGCGCGAACATAATTGAAGATTTAAATTATCAATTGAGCAATTTGCAAGTTGATAGAGACTATGTCAATCGCTTGGCATTGGATATTGATGATGGCGGTACAATAGAGGCGTTCAACGAGCAATATGATCTCCTGATTGAGGCGGTAAACGGCGCAAACGGCTTGATTGCTTTGCAACGCCAAAAACTGTTAGAGGTAGAAAAAGCCGCTGTTGCTCAGAAACAAGCACAAAAAGCCTTACAAACAGCACTTGCTGATATTAATAATCTGTTTGATGCAGTACAGGAACAATCTCTTGACGGACAAAACGCCATTCTTGAGTCTGTTCAGGAGAATTTAGTCCGTAATATCATCGTTGCAATCTTGGGATTGACCGCATCAATATTCTTGGCCGTGATAGTAACTCGGAGCATTTCAAAACCTTTAGGTCGGATAAATAAAGGGCTTAGTTTGTTGAGTAGAGGTGATCTCAGTACAAAACTATCAGAAGAAGGCAACGACGAGTTTTCTGCGTTATCAGCAAAAGTGAACAGTTTGACCGACAGTTTACGAGAGCTCGTTGGTAATATTCTTGAACAAGAAAAACGCCTCATAGAAATAACAAAGGAAAGCGTTGAGCTTGGTAATAAAAGCCTGGCAGAGGTGGACAAACAGAGAGAGCAAGTTACCGTTACCTCAGCGAACACAAAAAATGTTCAAGACAAGAGCCGCAGTAATCTTGCTCAAATTAATGATGCGATGGTTGCGCTTCGAGAGATAACGCAACAAAGCACAGACATTGGACATTTAGTTGATAAAAGTCGCCAGCAGGTGGGAAATCAAGCTAGACAAGCTGAATCTTCGTCACAGATTATAAGTAGATTGGATGACAATTCGCGCAGTATCGGAAGCATTTTAGACGTGATTAAAACGATAGCTGAGCAAACCAACTTATTGGCGCTAAACGCAGCCATTGAAGCGGCGAGAGCCGGTGAGCAAGGCAGAGGATTTGCTGTAGTTGCAGATGAAGTCAGAACGTTGGCAAATCGCACACACGACTCAACAGAAGAAATTGAGCAAATGATTGGTAACTTGCAAAAAGATGCCGCTGAGGCTGTGAAAGCGATAAATGCGGGGCGTGAGCAAGCAAAAGAGGGGGTGCTCATCTCCCAACAAGTTGCTCAACAAGTTGAAAGCATTCGTCAGATTATTGAGCGCTTAAGCAATATTAATGAACATATTGTGGCAGATACCGAGCAGCAAGATGTATTGCTCGGTGACGTGGCGCAGAGCTTGAACAAGATTGTTGCCTTGGCGGATTCAAGTGCGCAGAGCACAAGGCAGTCGAATGAATCGACTATGATGCTAGATGCACAAACAGAAAGTCTGAGAAAAGCCGTTGAGCGTTTTCACCTTTAATCGCTAAAGCCTTGGCATACATTTAACCTAACTCGATATACCTAAAAACAAAGAAACCGCTCATTGAGCGGTTTCTTTTCGTTATCATTAACGGCTAAATCTGACTTAGTCTACGCCAGCTCTGCTAAGCATAGTTCGTCGTGGATTTGCTTACACCACGCTTTAACGCGAGACTCTGTTAATTCAGGTTGACGGTCTTCATCAATACCAAGACCGACAAAATGATTGTCGTCAGCCATACCTTTAGATGCTTCAAAATCATAGCCATCTGTTGACCATTGACCCACTAATATTGCGCCTTTAGCTTCAACGATGTCGCGTACCATACCCATTGCATCGAGGAAGTATTCCGCATAATCTTCTTGGTCTCCACAACCAAATATGGCGACCAGCTTGTCATTGAAGTCGATTTGCTCGAGTTCAGGGAAGAAGTCATCCCAGTCGCATTGCGCTTCGCCGTAGTACCACGTAGGGATACCAAAGATTAGCAAATCAAATTCAGCGATGTCTTCTTTACTGCTCTTGGCAATGTCTTTAACATCAATTAGCTGTTTACCCAATTCCTTCTGGATCATTTTCGCAACATGTTCGGTGTTACCCGTGTCACTTCCGAAAAATAGGCCAACGCTTGCCATATCTAACCTCTATTAATCGTTACTAATTAAACGCCTGTGCTTAACCAAAACCATTCAATAATGCCCTTCGCAAGAAAACCGAGCGCACCTAAACCAAGCACACCATAGGTTACGACGCGTCCAATAAGCGGTACGTCGTTCTTACGTAGTACATCGTGTACAGCAAACCCCATTAACAAAAACAGTATAAATAGGCCGCCATACAACATGATGGACTCAATGAGTTCGTAATTTTCTGCAAGCATAGTGTTATTACTTTAAAAAATCTGGCGCAATGATATCACAGTATGTACGCCTGTAAGAGCTTAAAACGTTCAAAAAAATGTAATCATAGTCATTCTCATCTTAAATGATAAAGACGCTTGATTTTCATGACGTTTTATTGAGCGTTCTTTCTACTATTGAGTTGAATGCTGCTGGCTTTTCAGCGTGCAACCAGTGCCCAGTACCTTCAATAATATGTGCCTTAGCGTTAGGGAAGTAACGACTAATTTCATCGCGGTAAGCAGAGGTAATGTAGTCAGACTCGCTGCCTTTAATAAATAAGGTTATGCCATTGAACGTCTGATTTGTTTGTTCCCAATCAATAATATGCGAATAACTGGCAATGAGCCCTTCTACATTGAATCGCCATTTCCACGCGCCGCTATCGTCCTGATAAAGGCTTTTCAGAAGAAACTGACGTACTCCTGATTCCTTTACGTGAGTCGCCATTTCTTTCTCTGCTTCTTTTCTACTCTTAATTGTGTTTAAAGAAACAGAATTCAAGCCGTCAAACACCGCTTGATGACTATGCTGGTAACTTACAGGGGCAATATCAGCGACGATTAAATGCGATACATTTTTACCGTGATTCAATGCTAATTTCATTGCCACTTTACCGCCAAGTGAATGGCCTAATACTGCACTTTTTTCGATATTAAGCGATAGCATGAGATTAAAAATCGCTTCTGAAGCTTCTTCTATTGAAAACGCTGACGTCCACGGTGATTCGCCATGATCAGGTAAATCTACACTAAGAATGTTAAAGTTTGATTCAAAATGCCGTTTTATAACTGCCAGATTATCGGCATTACCAAAAAGGCCGTGGATCAATATTAACCATGGAGAAGACGCTTGGCTTTTTGAAATTTTGTAGTTTAACTCCACAATTTTACACCTATCTCTTATTAAACAAGTTGTACTTATTAACCTTTCGTTTAAATAAAATAGGGCCTGTAAAAACAGACCCTATTAAAACTGTTAAGCAAGCAAATTAATTAATGGCGTAATCGTTAAGAGATTTTCCACTGTCCAGTGCATCTTTGTAAACGCGAGGCATACGGCCAATGCCTGTCCAAAGATGTTCTTCGCCTTTTTGATCAACCAACTTATATTTTACCGGACGCTTTTTTCCAGTCTTTTTGTTTGTTTCAATATTCAGCGACTGTAAATCTTCTAAATTTAAGCCGGCTTCTTCTATTTGCTTTTTAATTGCCGCAAGCTTTTCTAATTTTTCTTTTTCTTGTTTTTCTTGTTCAAGCGCTTTTTCTTTTCTCTTTTCGATGATGCCGATAAGTTTTTCTTGAACTTGTTCTAGTTCTTCTATGCTTAATTCCTTAACAGCACCTTGTAAACGTCTTCCATGGGTTAAAATATCTAAAAATTCGCTCATTAATTAACCTTAATACGTTGTACTAAATTCCAGTTAGATAGTAATTAAAAGTAGCACAAAAAAAAAGCGAGCTACGCTCGCTTTTAAAAAATATCCGTTAAATTGCAAAAACTAATAAACATTGCCGCGTGACAATGACGGAAATTTACATGTTTGGATAATTGGGTCCACCTGCACCTTCTGGTACAACCCATTTAATGTTTTGACTAGGATCCTTAATATCACACGTTTTACAATGTACACAGTTTTGTGCGTTGATTTGAAAACGCTTCTGACCTTCTTCCTCAATTACCTCGTACACACCAGCGGGACAATAGCGCTGAGCTGGTTCTGCAAACTTTGGCAAATTAATTTCAATAGGAATTGAAGGATCTTTCAGCTTTAAATGACAAGGCTGGTCTTCTTCATGATTGGTATTAGATAAAAACACTGACGATAGTTTATCAAAGCTCAGCACGCCATCAGGCTTCGGATACGCAATTTCTTTGGCATCTTTTGCTTCTTTAAGCTGGGCGTAATCCTTGTGCTCATCTTTCATGGTAAAAAACATATTACCGTTAAAGAAATTTTGTTCTAAGGTGTTAAACGCGCCGCCCCAGAAATTCCCTAGTTTGTGGATAGCCGGGCCGAAATTGCGAGAGCGGAATAATTCGTCGTACAGCCATGAAGATTTAAATTTATCAGTAAAGCTAGTTAGCTCTTTTACAGGCGCTTCCGCGTTTTCTGTAATCGCTTCAAAAATACTTTCAGCGGCTAACATGCCAGATTTCATTGCGGTATGGTTTCCTTTTATTTTGGCAAAATTAAGCGTGCCTGCTTCACAACCAACCAATAAACCACCAGGGAACGTCATTTTGGGTAACGAGTTAAATCCACCCTTTGCAATCGCGCGGGCGCCGTACGACACCCGCTTGCCGCCTTCAAGGTATTGCTTGAATACTGGGTGGTGCTTTAGACGCTGGAATTCGTCAAAAGGGCTTAAATATGGGTTTTCATAGTTGAGGTCAACGATTAAGCCAACGAATACCTGATTATCTTCAGCGTGATAAAGGTAGCTCCCGCCCGTGGCGTCATTAAGCGGCCATCCAGCACTGTGCACGACCAAGCCCGGTTGATGTTTCGCAGGATCGATATCCCAAATTTCTTTAAAGCCAATTGCATAGTGCTGAGGCGAGCTTTCCTGATCTAGCTTGAAGTGAGAAATTAATTCTTTACCTAAGTGACCGCGACAGCCCTCTGCAAACACGGTGTATTTGGCGCGAAGCTCCATGCCCGGCATGTAGCCATCTTTAGGCTCACCGTTTTCGCCCACGCCCATGTCGCCAGTTAACACACCGCCAACACTGCCGTCTTCGTTATAAATAACGTCAGAAGCGGCAAAACCCGGGAATACCTCTACGCCTAGTTGTTCAGCTTGTTCTGCTAACCATCGACATACATTACCCATAGATACAATGTAGTTGCCATCATTGTGCATCGTTTTCGGCGTAATACCGTTTGGTAGCTTTTTCGCTGACGTTTCATCGTTAAGCAGGTAAATGTGGTCTTCCGTTACTGGGGTATTGAGTGGGGCGCCTTTCTCTTTCCAATCAGGGAAAAGTTCATTGAGCGATCGAGGCTCAAATACGGCACCAGAAAGAATATGCGCACCTACTTCGGAGCCTTTTTCGACCACACAAACCATTAGCTCTTGGTCTTTTTCATTTGCAAGCTGCATAAGCTTACAAGCCGTTGATAATCCAGCTGGGCCGGCACCGACGATGACTACGTCAAACTCCATCGATTCTCGTTCCACGGGAGGCTCCTTATGTTTGTATTTTTATAATGCACTATTGATGAAACAAATAATGCTTTGTGTCAAAAACATGTAAATTAATTGTCGTTTTGCAAGGTAATGCAGGTTGACGTTTACGTCAACAGTAAGTACATTGCAAAGCAGTTTACGTTAACGTTAACTGGCGGGTGATTATAACCGCTCGTAAACGTGGTGTTAACGTCGTTTTAAGGCTAGCCTTTAAAAAACGTACGTTCCACAGTTCCTTTTTTAACGTAGAAGCATTGTTAAAGTTTCAAAAAGCGTGGTGATGTAATACGTTTTTAATTATTAATAGTTAATTATTAATGAAACGTAATTAGCACCGACGAACTCAACAATTGAGGTAAATATGAAAATACTCGTACCGGTCAAACGCGCGATCGACTACAACGTTAAGGTAAGAGTGAAGGCTGATGAATCAGGCGTAGATCTTACTAACGCAAAAATGGCAATTAATCCGTTTTGCGAAATTGCTGTTGAAGAAGCCGTTCGATTAAAAGAAAAGGGCGTGGCCACTGAAATCGTTGTTGTTTCAATTGGTGACAAAAGCTGCCAAGAACAAATACGCACAGCACTCGCCTTAGGTGCTGATCGTGGTATCCAAATTGATACCGACCAAAACCTTGATTCACTTCAAGTGGCAAAGCTTTTAGCCAAAGTGGTAGAAGAAGAGCAGCCTCAGCTTGTTATTCTTGGTAAGCAGAGCATTGACTCTGATAATAACCAGACTGGTCAGATGCTGGCTGCATTAACTGGCATGCCGCAAGGAACCTTTGCGTCAGAAGTGGTTGTAGATGGCGAGAAAGTTAATGTTACCCGTGAAATCGACGGTGGCCTTCAAACGGTTGCGCTTTCGCTTCCAGCAGTAGTAACAACTGATCTTCGTCTGAATGAACCGCGTTACGCGTCACTTCCAAACATCATGAAAGCAAAACGTAAGCCCCTAGATGTTAAAGCGGCTGCTGACTTTGGTGTCGCGCTAGAGTCTAACGTAAAAGTATTAAAAGTTACGCCACCTCCTCAGCGCGAGGGCGGCATTAAAGTGGCAGACGTTGCTGAGTTGGTAGACAAGTTAAAAAATGAAGCAAAGGTGATCTCATGAGCGTACTCGTATATGCAGAACACGATAATACAAGCTTAAAGACGGAAACGCACAAGCTTGTCAACGCGGCACAGAAAATGGGCGGCGATATCCATGTGCTAGTGGCAGGCGAGGGTTGCCAAGCAGTTGCCGAAGCTGCGGCTCAAATTGACGGCGTAGCAAAAGTATTAGTTGCAGACAATGCGGCGTACAAGCATCAATTAGCTGAAAATACAGCGGATTTAGTTGTTGAGATGGCGAGTGATTATAGCCACGTTGTTGCAGCAGCAACAACGACTGGTAAAAACTTCATGCCTCGCGTGGCAGCACTATTAGATGTAGCGCAAATCTCTGACATCATTGGTGTAGAAAGCGACGATACCTTTATTCGCCCAATTTATGCGGGTAACGCCATTGCTACCGTACAGTCATCTGACGTTAAGAAAGTGATTACGGTTCGCGCAGCATCATTCGATGCAGCGACAACAGGCGGTAGTGCAGAAGTTACCGCTGTGGATGTAGTTAAAGGTAGTGAAAAATCTGATTTCGTTTCAGCAGAGCTTACTGAATCAGAGCGCCCAGAACTTACCGCTGCCGAAGTGGTTATTTCCGGTGGTCGCGGTATGCAAAATGGCGATAACTTTAAGTTACTTGAAGGCATTGCTGACAAACTGGGTGCGGCTATTGGTGCATCGCGCGCCGCAGTAGACGCTGGATTCGTACCTAACGACATGCAAGTAGGTCAAACCGGTAAGATTGTTGCGCCTCAGCTTTATATTGCGGTAGGTATTTCAGGTGCAATACAGCATCTTGCTGGTATGAAGGACTCTAAAGTCATTGTCGCTATCAATAAAGATGAAGAGGCTCCCATTTTCCAAGTTGCAGATTATGGCTTGGTGGGTGACTTGTTCGAAGTGCTTCCAGCGCTCGAAAGCTCGCTGTGATAATCGCAATTAAATGAGAAAAGGCTGCATTATGCAGCCTTTTTTGTAGGGATTGGTTGTTCAATACGCGCGGTATCTTATAAGTATAGTGCTCAGATTAGAACTCGGGGTTACACTCGAACAACAGAGTTGTCCTCAATGCTTACAGGTGAAGGTATGTACGCATCGGCATCCCAGTCATTCTCCCATTTTTCACCGTCTAGAAGATATCGAAATTGGTACTCGTTATCTTTTTCAAGGTCAACGGTTAATGTAAAGTCGCCGCTTTTGAGCTTCTTCATTGTTAATGGCTGTGTTTTCCAATCAGTGAAATCTCCACATAGAGATGCTTCTGTGGCGTCTTTTGCCGCTTCCGCATTTAGTCGAAATGTCACTTTGCACAGAGGTTTTGATTTAAGGTATTGTTTCTTAAGACTCATAATCTGTTTTCCCTTCAACGTAGCGAATTCAATCCCGAGGCGAATTGGCATGCAAAGCAGTACCAGATTGTAGCCGCCGGTTAACTCATAACCAATGAGTGGTGAAATAATCAACGAAAACCTGATAATTATCAATCATACTTTGTATTCTTTTTATAATTTTTTATATTAGAGGAGCCTGATTTTCTTGTGCTCAGTGAGACGATAAATAGAAATAAATTTTAACAATGTTAAATGAGTACTTTGTGAAGAAAATTAGTACACTAGTGTTGAAACAATAATAATAGAATTTTATGGGGTATCGGCATTGGGCGTGAATGCACCTATTTCGATAACCTTTGTTCCTAGGGATAGTAAATGAAAAACTCCATGTTAGTGAAAAGTGGTATACCACTGTTCATAGTATTAATCGCGTTTGTTGCGGCTGCTGTTATGATTAAATCACGTAAGCCGCCCGAGCAAGTCCCTGTAGAGATCCCCGCCTTTTTAGTTGATGCTAAAGAAGTCAATTCAGAGCAAGTAAGCTTTATCGTAAAGTCGCAGGGTAATGTGGTACCTCGCAACAAAACAACGTTGAGCGCACAAGTCAGTGGTCAAGTCGTAAGCCTGTCAGATGTATTTATTGCTGGCGGAACCTTCAAAAAAGGCGACGTACTTGCCACACTGGAACAGGATGATTACCGCACTGACCTCAAACTTGCAGAAGCTGAACTTGCTCAGGCAAAAGCCGCCTTACAGGAAGAAATTGCGAGAGGGAAGGTAGCTGAACAAGAGTGGCGCTCCGTAAGCAGCGTTGCTCCGCCAGAACTTGGTCTTAGAAAGCCACAGTTGGCGAAGGAGCAGGCGAACGTCAAAGCGTCGGAAGCCAAATTAGAGCGAGCAAAACGTAATCTAGAGCGCACTAAAATCACGGCGCCCTATAATGGCATTGTCGTAGAGCGTAATATTGATCTCGGTCAGTTCGTGGCTGCGGGCACCATGTTGGGAACCGTCTATTCTACTGACACTGCTGAAGTAAGATTGCCCATTCCAGACAGCGACCTCATGTTTGTTGATATTGCGGGACAGTCAAGCGACAGCGCCCCTGTGTTTCTTTCTGCCTCTGTTGGGGGCATTAAAAGAACATGGCAGGGCAAACTTGTTCGTTCAGAAGGGATCTTAGATACGAATAGCCGAGTGGTATACGCCATTGTTGAGGTACAAGACCCTTACAATTTGAAATCTTCTCACGGTGCGCCACTGCGTTTTGGGCAATTTGTAGAAGCAGAAATCACATCTCGCCAAAACGAAGCGTTAATTGTGCTGCCTCGCAGTATCTTGCGTTTGGACAACACCGTATTGACGGTAAATGACAATCGTGAAATTGACATTAAGTCCGTTGAAGTTGCGCGCACGACGGCCAAAGAGGTGTTTATTCGTTCTGGTCTTGAGGCAGGAGATTTGGTGGTCAATAGCGCTGTACCAAACCCGTACAATGGTATGAAGGTTCGTCTGCCAGGCGACGAACCTGTGCTTTCAGATACAGCGGAATCGGACACCACTGAAGATACTGATAAAGTAGAGAGTAAGACGTTGGAAGGTGATAACTAATGAGCCGCATTGATACGAACAAAGGCTTAATTGCCTGGTTTGCGCGAAATAATGTTGCCGCCAATTTACTTATGATTATGCTCATTGTAGGGGGCTTGTTCAGCGCATTCAGCATTCAAAAACAAGTGTTTCCAAGCTTTGAGATAGACGTTATCAATGTGCGGGTTCCTTATTTAGGGGCTGCGCCGCAAGAAGTTGAAGAAGGTGTACTTTTAAAGATAGAAGAGGCCATTAAAGACTTAGAGGGTATAAAGCAACTTAGTGCTACCGCTGTTGAAGGTATGGGTACGGTGAGCATTCAAGTAGAAGAAGACTACGATGTTCAGTCTCTGCTTGATGAAGTAAAGGTACAAGTTGATGCAATCCCCAGTTTTCCTGCCGATACTGAAAAGCCTGTTATTTATCGCCAAAAAATTCAGCAAGATGTGATATGGATTTCCGTTTATGGTGATGCGTCAGAGCGTGAGTTAAAAGAGTTTGCTAAAAACTTAAGGGATGACATTGCCAACCTATCTGGAATTTCAAGCGTCCAGGTCGTCGGGGCGAGAGACTATGAAATTTCCGTAGAACTTTCTGAAGTGGATTTGCAAAAGTACAACTTGACGTTTGCTGATGTCGTAGCACGCTTAAGCCAGTCTAGTGTAGATTTACCCGGCGGCTCTATTCGTACTGAAAACGGAGATATCCTGCTCAGAACAAAAGGCCAGGCTTATACCGGCTGGGATTTTTCTCAAATAATACTGGTTACTAATCCTAACGGCACACGAGTCACTTTGGGTGATGTTGCCTATATCAATGACGGCTTTATTGAAAACAATCAATATGCCCTTTTTGATGGTAAACCAGCCGTCAGTTTGCGAGTAAAGGCTGTAGGCGATCAGAATGCATTAGAAATTTCAGAGCAAGTAAACAAGTACATAGAAAGTCAAAAATCAGAATTTCCAGCGCATATTACCGCTGATACGTGGGGGGACAGTTCTTTCTACTTAGCGGACAGACTTAATATGATGCTTGAAAACATGTTTTTCGGTGCTCTTCTTGTATTTTTAGTGTTGTCTCTGTTTTTGAAAATTAAGCTCGCGTTTTGGGTTATCGTTGGATTACCGGTGTGTTTTCTCGGTACTTTATTTGTAATGCCGTTAGACGCAGTTGGTGTTTCAATCAATATGCTCAGTTTGTTCGCTTTCATCCTCGTATTAGGGATTGTGGTAGATGATGCCATCATCATGGGTGAGTCAGCGTATTCTGAAATAGATAAAAAAGGTCATAGCGCCGACAACATTATCGCTGGTGTTAAAAAGGTTGCTATGCCTGCCACATTCGGCGTACTTACTACGATTGCGGCATTTGTCCCGATGCTGATGGTATCTGGCCCTTTCGGTATTATCTGGAAAACCATCGGCATGGTGGTGATTGTCTGTCTAATTTTCTCGTTAATTGAATCTAAACTCATATTGCCTGCCCACTTGGTACATATGAAGTTGAAGCCCTATGATCCTGCAAAAGCTAATGCCTTTCAAAAATTCAGAGACTTCTTTAGTGAAGGCATAAAAGTATTTATCCAAAATAAATACGCCCCTTTTCTAGCCAAAGCGATACGCAACCGCTACACCACGGTCTCCGTGTTTTTGGCCATGCTAATCTTAACGGTAGGTTTATTTGGTGGTGGAATAGTACGTTTTGTGTTCTTCCCTAGTATCCCCAGCGACTTTATGGTTGCCAGCTTTGAACTAGAGCCAGGGTCGTCACTAGAGCAGCGAGATAATGTCCTGACAACCCTTCGCGAAGCTATGCATCGTATGGATGACAAAATTGCTGAAGAGTCGGGTGAAAACGTAATCAAACATGCTATCGCTTTTGACAATGGCAACTTAGGTGGAGAAATTTTCGCTGAGCTGACTAAAGGTGAAACGCGGACCTTAACTGATTTCGAAATTCAAGATAGGTGGCGTGAAGAGTTGCCTGAAATACCGGGCGTAAAGTCTTTCAATATAAGCTCGCCGGGCGGCCCCGGTGGCGGTTCAGACCTTAGCTTTGAATTTAGCTCAGGTGATATCAAGGCATTGCGCGCCATCAGCGAGGAACTAAAAGAAGCGTTGGACCAATATGAGGGCGTAACAGACATCAACGATACCTTTTCAGGGGGAAGTGACGAAATTCAGCTAGCGCTTAAGCCCCAGGCCGATGCGCTAGGAATTTCATTGCGAGACCTTGGGCAGCAAGTGCGGTTTGGTTTTTATGGTGCCGAGGTTCAGCGAATTCAGCGTGACGACGAAGAAATCAAAGTAATGGTGCGCTACCCTAAAACCGAGCGTAGTTCTGTAGAACACCTTGAAAATATGCGTATTCGTGCGCCTAATGGCCAGGAAATCCCGTTTGAGCAAGTAGCTACGTTCACTGTAGGCCAAGGCTTTGATTCTATTATTCGGGTAGATGGTAAGCGTTCTGTTACCGTAACTGGCGTGGTCGACAAAGCATTACTCGATCCTTCAGAGGTAACAAACGATGTGATTGAGAACCTCATGCCAGACTTGTTAGCTCGATACCCCAACGTTGACTTTCAACTGCAAGGTAACTCAAAAGAGCAGGCGGATGCAACGATAGGCCTGTTGCAAGGGTTGCTGTTTGCGCTGTTCGCTATTTATGCCCTGTTAGCTATTCCGCTTAAATCTTATAGTCAACCTTTGATCATAATGTCGGTTATCCCGTTTGGCATAGTGGGAGCGATTATTGGCCATTTGGTACTCGGCATGGCAGTTAGCGTACTTTCAATATGTGGCATCATCGCACTTTCCGGCGTTGTGGTTAACGATAGCCTCATTATGGTTGATTTTGTTAACCGTGCACGCAAAGAAGGCATGTCTTTGATGGATGCAGCAATAAGCGCAGGTACACAACGCTTTAGAGCGATTATTCTTACCTCGCTAACAACCTTTATGGGTTTAATGCCAATCGTGTTTGAACGTAGTTTACAAGCACAAGTCGTTATTCCTATGGCGATCTCGCTGGCCTTCGGTATTTTGTTTGCGACAGTGATCACGCTGTTACTCGTTCCAGCGCTTTATCTTATTCTTAATGACCTTAGAAATGTATTCAAAGGCAGAAAACAGAGACAGATTACGACAGAAAGCTAAATAGATAATGCCGGATAACTCCGGCATTTTTCTTTGAAGGAATAAAAAATGAAGAAAAATCTTATATATACTGCCATGGTGGCGGCAACAGCAAGCTTTGTAGTTGCTTGCTCAAGCAACTACAAAGATGACGGGCAATTGGCACAAGTCGAGTTACAGCGTAAAGCAATGCCTGCGGTATCTCGCTACCCAGAAACAAAAACGGTAAAGCAAACAGATAACTATCACGGAACTGACGTAAGCGACCCATATTGCTGGTTAGAGAAAGAAAAGAGCAAAGATGTAAAGGCTTGGGTTGAGGCGCAAAACAGCTTAGCTCGCCCGTATCTTGCAAAACTGCCCACCCGAGAGCATTACAAAGAGCGTTTAACTGCGCTTTGGGATTACGAGAAATATTCAACGCCCTATATGGTGGACGGTAAGCTATTTTACTCTTACAACGATGGCTTACAAAATCAATACGTACTGTATATGGCCGACGGTGTAAACGGTGAGCCCGAAGTATTAATTGACCCGAACACACTAAGCGAAGATGGCACAGTGTCAATGGCCTCAACAGAGCTTAGCCCTAAGGCCTCATATCTTGCCTACATGCTTTCAGATGGTGGGACAGATTGGAAAACTATTCATGTACGCAACACTAGTAATAAATCCGATTTAACCGATTTAATTAAGGGCATAAAGTTTTCAAATATTGCATGGTTGCCCGATGAAAGCGGCTTTTTCTATTCCCGTTATCCGCAAAATGACGCGGGTGAATACGATGATAGTCAAACTGTATCAATCTATTTTCATGCAATCGGTACAGCACAAGATGAAGACAAAAAAGTCTTTGCATTTGACGATAAACCCACATGGGACCCGTATCCTTCCGTTGTGCAAGATGGCGACACGCTACTTATATCGGTCTTTGAAGGGTATCAAGCTAACGGTGTTTACGCGAAATCTCTGGTAAACGAAAACAGTGAGCTTGTTCCTGTTTTCGACAAATGGGATGGACGTTACGATTTAATTGGCGAACATAACGATACGCTGTTTTTCACATCTACAGCGGGAGCGCCAACAGGTAAGGTTATTAAAGTTAGTTATGAAGGTGGCGTTAAAGCGACTGAAACTGTCATTGAAAGTACCTCTGATACCCTGTCTAGCGTTTCACTTTTAGGCGAAAAGCTGTTTGCTCAATACCTCAAAGATGTAAAGGGACAGGTGAGTGTATTTGACTTAAACGGGTTGAAAGTTGATGAAATAGCGTTTTCCGACATTGGAAGCGTGAGCGGTTTCTACGGCAGTAAAAATGCAGAAACAACGTTCTACAAACTCACTGGCTTCACTAACCCGGGTCAGGTTTATGCCTATGATATTCAAAGTGGCGAGTCATCCTTGTTTAAAACCATCGATACGGGTATCAATTATGACAATTACGAAACAAAGCAAATTTTCTACACCAGTAAAGATGGAACAAAAGTTCCCATGTTTATTGTACATAAGAAAGGCTTAAAGCTAGATGGGAGTAATAAAACCTTACTGTATGGTTACGGTGGTTTTAATATCTCTTTACTTCCACGTTATTCGGTATCACGTATGGTATGGGTAGAGCAGGGCAATGTACTGGCCATTGCCAATTTACGTGGTGGTGGTGAGTATGGTCAGCAGTGGCACAAGGCCGGTACTAAGCTCAACAAGCAAAACGTTTTCGATGATTTCATCGCAGCAGGCGGGTATTTAATTGAAAGCGGCTACACTTCGCCGGAGAAAATGGGCATCCAAGGTGGCTCGAATGGCGGTTTGCTTGTGGGGGCAACGTTAACTCAGCGTCCGGATCTTTTCTCTGCCGCTCTGCCTGCAGTAGGCGTGTTAGATATGCTTCGCTATCACACACCAAGTGCGAATGCTCGCGCATGGTCTTCGGACTATGGGTTAAGTGAAAACAAAGACGAATTTAACGCCCTTTATGCTTATTCGCCTCTGCACAACACCAAGCCTGGCACCTGTTACCCAGCTACGCTAGTCACTACTGGTGATCACGACGACCGCGTTGTTCCGTGGCATAGCTACAAGTTTGCTGCGCAGCTACAGGCTGACCAGAGCTGTGATAATCCAGTGCTGCTTCGCGTAGAAACCCGTGCAGGTCATGGCGCGGGTACACCGACATGGATGCAAATAGAAGGGTATGCTGATCAATGGGCATTCTTGGAATCAGCCCTTGATTAACCCTGACGTATAGCTAATAAACAAAAGCCGCTTTCAAAAGCGGCTTTTTTGTTTGCATTTTAAACAAACTTAAATATACTGTATAAATATCAGTATGGTTTATTTTGAGTCTTATTTTGGTGTGCGATGTGTCGCAACCTTGAGGAGATAATTATGCAAACAGGCATTAAAGCGGTCGACCAACTTATTTCAAAGCACGGTATTCTGGCTGACTTAGGTTCAGACACGTTTCAACGCCGGAGTCGTCTAACTGGAGGCGATGAACGCGCAAACGGGTTGCCTTTCTGTATGTATCAAAAAGTTGTGCATGCCCCTTTGTCTCATCAATTTACGGTGCATCATTTTTATATGCCTGAAAATAAGGGCAAACTTGCGAGCTTTTTGTTTAATGAGAAAGGGCAGTTAATTGAACAGGTTTATTATCAAAAAGTGGCGCGTTGGGTGAAAGTATGTAGAAAGTTGCAGCAGCTAGTGCAAATGCCTACATCCGATATTCATATGGCGGCGTAAAGCGGTATAAAAAAGCGGTAGCGTTTCTCAACGCTACCGCTTTCAAACAAAACAATTGAACAGCCACTACATCTGTAGTCGCTATCTAACCATTGATTAGAAGTAAGTATACTTAAACTCAACACCCCAAACGCGTGGCTCGTTTACGATACCTGTAAGGTTGTTGAAGTCGATGGCGCCTTTAACGTTGTCTTCGTCAGTAATGTTTCGACCAAACAGCGCTACCGTGTAGTTGTGTGCGAAGTTTTCGTAACCAATACGTAGACCACCTTCGAAGTTATCGTCAGTAGTAAATTCAACAGCTTCGTATAGGAAGATATTGGTTTCACCTTGGAACGCCCAATCAGTAAACACGAAAAATTCACCGTCGTCACCCATAGGGATAGTGTAACGTGCTGTGAAGTTAAAGATTGATTCAGGTGCTTGAGGGAATGGGTTACCGTCAATTGAAGCTACAAAACCATCTGGACGTGGGTCAGTTACTGTACAGTTGCCTGTAGAACCAAACGCTGGGTTAGTACCACACGGTGAAACTGTTAACGTATCGTCTTTAATTTCAGTGTGATTGTAGCTGTAACCTGCTGTGAACGTTAGTTCATCAGTTGCAAGCCATTGTGCATCAACTTCGAAACCGTATGCTTCGCCTTTGTCTGCATTTACAAGCGCAGTAAAGTTGTTACCACCACCAATCGCAGAGAACTGCATGTCATCAACGGTATAGTAGAAGGCTGCCGCATTTAATCGAAGTGTATCATCCAAAAGATCAGATTTAATGCCCACTTCAAACGAATTGATAGTTTCAGCATCAGCAACAGAAGGTGCACCTTCAAATGCAACATCACGACCTTGAATAGTTTGAGCGCGGAAGCCGTTTGCGTAGCGAGCGAAAACAGACATGTCGTCAGTGACGCGGTAGTTAGCACTTAGTTCGTAGCTAGCTTGACCGTCATCAACATCGATGTCGTCGTATTCTTGAATTTGCGCTGCACCGATAACCAATGCAAAACCATCAACGTTTTGTTCGCCAACAACTAGGCTCTTAGAGTCGTGCGTGTAGCGAATACCACCAGTGATATTGAGCTTCTCGTTAACTTGGTAAGAGCTTTGACCAAATAGTGCCCACGTTTGGTTTTCGTGGAATACAGTAGTTGCACCGAAGAAACCGTCAATACTGGTTACGTTAAATGACGCATCGTAGTAGAAAGCACCAACCTGCCAGTTCATCGCGTCGCGAGTGTTGCTTGAAAGTCTAAATTCTTGCGTGTATTGCTCTAGATCATTCAGGTTATCTTGGGTGACTGCAGAGAACGGAATGAAGCCTGGACCAGAAGTACCGTCAGGGCGATTGAAGCCACCGTCGATATCACCAAGGCTTGAGCCTTCTGCCGTTTCAAGTGCAGAGATTGATGTGAACGTTACTTCATCCATATCGTATTCAAGTTTTAATGACGCACCAAAACCATCATATTCTTGTGGATTGTTGTCGATACCGTCGCCTTGAAGATCACCATCATAGAAAACCGTTTCGCGATCATAGTTTGCGTTAAGTTTATTGCTTCCTTTATCGAAAACGTTCGCACGGAAAATAGACGCTGTACCTTCAAGCTCACGGCCGTGTACGTTTAGTAGTGCAGAAAAATCTGCTGATGGCTCCCAAAGAAGCTGTAAACGATAGGCTTTTTCGTCGTAGCCACCGATTGCATCGCTTTCACCGGTAAAGGCGTTATCGATATAATCATCACGCTCTTGTGACAATACCGAAAGACGAGCAGAAAGTTCATCAGTAAGACCGCCGCTGATTGCGCCTTCAAAGTTCATTGTACCGTATGAACCGAAGCCTGCTTTCGCATAGCCTTCAACATCTTGTGTTGGTTTTACTGTATCAAATTTAATGATACCAGCAGTGGTGTTACGGCCAAATAGAGTACCTTGAGGGCCACGAAGTACCTCAACTTGCTGAACGTCAAAAAGCGGGAAGCTTTTAAGAACAACGTTTTCCATTACCACTTCATCCATGATAATAGAAACAGGTTGTGATGCCGCTAGGTCGAAATCGGTGTTACCTAAACCACGAATATAAAAACGTGGTGCAACACGACCATTTGATGATTCAGCGTAAAGGCCCGGTACTCGTACCGCTAGAGCAAGAATATCTTCGCCGCCAGAGAAAAGGCTTTCAAATTTTTCACCGCTAAGAGTCGCAACAGAAATAGGTACTTCCTGAATTGACTGGGTACGCTTTTGCGCTGTTACGGTAATTTGTTCTAGTGAGGCTTCTTTTTTTTCTGTTGTTGCGGCCTCTTGTGCAAGAACTGATGAGCTGAACGCAGCACTAACGGCAAGCGCTAGCGTGGCGATTTTATGTGTTCTCATGTTTCCACCAAGATGTTTTTAGGTTTTTACTTTTGTAGTGTTTTTAGCACAAAAATTTACTATCTATGCTTGGCGCGGCATTTTACACAAACTTTGAAATAAAAACCGCAAATTTGTGCAAAGCAACGTGTTTTTCGTCGCAATTGCACGGTATTAGGTAATCTTAATATAACTAAGTGGTGATTTTGCACGGTATTAGAGCATTTTGTTGAAATAGTGTTATTTTTTGGTGCGTTAGGTGTAATGTTGGTCAACAAACACTAGTTTCTTTTGAATTTTGCGCGATACTGAGATGGCGATAATCCCGTAGTCTTTTTAAAAAGCCGAGTGAACGAGCTTAAGTCTTCGTATCCCACCTCACCAATCAAGCTCTCTAACGGCATGTTAGATGTTTCCAAGAGTTTTCTCGCGTGTTCAAGTCGCAGCGATTGTAAATACTGACCCGGTGTAGTGTCGCATGCATTTTTAAAACGACGAATGAGCGTGCGCTCGGTCATATTGTGCTGCACAGCCAAGTCGTTGAGCGTACATTTACTTTGTAAGTTTTTCTCCAAAAATGACTGTACAGTCAAAATATCTTTATCTGTATGAAATCGTCGTTGACGACTACTTGCATACACTGTTTGGTTAGTTCTAGATACATCTAGCACATGGGATTTCGCAGTATCACTGGCTATCTGGTGGCCACAATAGCGCTCAATTAAGAGGATCGACAAGTCAATCCACGCCATACCGCCGCCCGCGCAATAAACAGTGTCATCTTCCGTTACCATTTTCTCTGGCTGCAAATTAATCGTTGGAAACATGGTTTTGAATTTATCTGCATATCCCCAGTGAGTGGTGGCCATTTTATTGTCTAGTAATCCAGTCTGCGCTAATAAAAAAGTACCGGTGCAGTTGGCTGCTACATCCGCTCCCATTTTTTGAAGACGCTTTATATGAACCAATAGTGGCTGAGTGTCGTCGAGTACTTCATCAATATCGCCACCAATTGTAGGAATAAGTAAAACATCGGTACGAGACACATCTTCAATGGCAATATTGGGCTGCAGCACGACTTGATTGGAACAGAGAATTGACTGCCCGTGATGACTCGCAAGCTGAACTTTGAATTGGGGGCTAGTAGGCAAATTATGAATACGCTGCCAGCTAATACCAGCAAAAGCAAAAACATCAAGCGCGCCTGTTATAGCAGAGGCTAGAGCTTGATTAAAACCGAGGACAGTAACGGTGAACTTAGCATTATTCATAAAAATAATTCAATTTATAAAAGAAAATAAGACTCAGTGATTGTTGGCGGGAACGGCCATTATTGTGTCATAAATGACAATAATGGCACGATAACGAATATGACACAATGCATTAACAAATATTCGTAGAGGACAGGACACCATGGCCGATCAACTTATTCCCCGCCGTGAAATGCAATTTCAGCTGTACGAGGTATTAAATACCGCTGGGCTATGCGAAAAAACACGTTTTGAAGAGCACAATGTGGAAACCTTCAATGCCGTCATCGATATGGCAGAGAAAATGGCAGAAGAGTTATTTCTTCCACATAACGCGGTGGCTGATAAAAATGAGCCTACGTTCGATGGCACCAAGGTATCGATGATAGACGACGTAAAAGTGGCGTTTGATACCTACAGAGAATCAGGCTTTATAGCGGGTCATTTCGACTTTGAAGATGGCGGTATGCAGCTTCCTGTTACTGTAATGAATGCCTGTGCGGGTTATTTCCTTGCGGCGAACCCATCTTCCACTGCTTATCCGTTTTTAACGGCGGCAGCTGCCAATGTGATTAAGCATTTCGCCTCAGACGACATTAAAAATGCGTTTTTGTCGAAAATGCTAACGGGTGATTTTACCGGCACCATGGCGCTAACTGAGCCTCATGCAGGGTCGTCTCTTGCTGATATTCGCACATCTGCAAGGCTTCAGGATGACGGTACGTATCGCGTAAAAGGCAGCAAGATTTATATCTCAGGCGGTGAGCATGAGCTCTCTGACAATATCGTTCATCTAGTGCTGGCTAAAATCCCTGGTGGCCCGGCTGGTGTAAAAGGCATTTCACTGTTTGCTGTGCCTAAATATCGCTTAGATGCTGACGGCAACCCAGATGTACGCAATGATGTAACCCTTGCAGGCCTTATCCATAAAATGGGTTATCGAGGTACCACCTCAACTGCACTGACCTTTGGCGAAAACGGCGACTGCCACGGTTATCTCATTGGCGAGCCGCACCAAGGTTTGCGCTATATGTTTATGATGATGAACGAAGCCCGCATTGGTGTGGGGTACGGTGCCGCTATGATAGGGTATCGTGGTTATCGCTATTCACTTGAATACGCCAAAGATCGCACCCAAGGTCGCGCTGCGCCAAATCTAGCCCCAGAAGACGATCCCACGCCTATTATCAACCATGGCGATGTGCGACGTATGCTGTTGGCTCAAAAAGCTTACTGTGAGGGTGGTATGTCGCTTTGTTTATACGGCAGCATGCTCATCGATGAAATGGAAACAGAAGCTGACAATGAAAAACGTACCGAGCTTTCTCAACTTTTAGATCTGTTAACACCAGTTTTTAAGGCATGGCCGTCAGAGTTTGGCCCCAAAGCTAACGATTTGGCGATTCAGATTTTAGGTGGAGCGGGCTATACCCGCGAATATCCTGTTGAACAATGCTGGCGCGATAACCGCCTAAACCCAATTCATGAAGGTACTAATGGTATTCAGGCGTTAGATCTGTTGGGAAGAAAGCTATGGCAGCATGACGGCAAAGGACTACAAGTTTTACTAGCGCGTGTAACAAGCGACATGAAGCGCGCAGAAACACCAAGAGCCCAAGCGCTTGCTGCAAAATTAAAACCTTATTTAGACCAGCTCGGCGCCTTAATTCAACAGGCCGCTGCAGACCTGCGTTCTGACAAGCAGCCCGTGTTATTAACCAATGCAAGTTGCTTCTTGAATATTTTTTCAAGTTGCGTGGTGAGCTGGATTTGGCTGCGCCAAGCTAATGTTGCCGAACGAGCGCTTGCTAGCGGCGCAGGGGAGCAAGATATTGATTTTTATGAAGGTAAACTTGCCGCAGCAGAATACTTTTTAAATTGGGAATTGCCGCTAGTCAGTCGCGACATTGAAGTGCTCTCTTCACGAGAGGCGACATGCAACAACGTCAAAGCTAGTTATTTTTAATCGGTAAAAACAACAAGTATGCGCAACGTTCTTTAAATATAGACGTTGCGTTAGTTCACTAAATGGGAGTACAGCTAATGAATGTAGCTGCAAATGTGGAAGGCAAGCATATTCTTATCACGGGCGGTGGCTCGGGTATTGGTGCCGCATCAGCTCGCGTGTTGAGTGCGCGTGGCGCAATCGTCGGTGTTGCCGATTTAAACGAAGACAACGCAAAAGCACTGGCTGAAGAAATTGTTGCCGCAGGTGGTAAAGCCTATTCGGTGGCAGTGGATGTTACCGAACCCGCTCAGGTCAAAGCTATGTTCGATACGGCTTTTTCTCACAGTGAAAAAATTGATGTGATTATTAACAATGCTGGTATCGATCATTTTCCTGCGCCGCTCACTGAAGTAGACGACGCCATGTTTATGAAAAATATCCAGGTCAATTTAGCTGGCGTATGGTATTGCATGAAAAATGCGCTTAAACATATGACGGCAACGGGCGGTGGTCACATTATCAATATTGCCTCAGTAGCTGGCTTGCGCTCTGCGCCCATGATAAGTGCCTACAGCGCTTCGAAACACGGAGTTGTGGGGCTTACCAAATCAGCGGCAGTAGAGTACGCAAGAGCCAACATTCGTATTAATGCCGTTTGCCCAAGTTTTGTAGACACGCCTATGGTGCAGGGTGTGTTGTCAAAATTGGACGAAAGAGGTCAAAAGGGACTGATTGGCGCGAACCCAATGAAGCGTCTGGGTAAACCTGAAGAGATTGCCAATGCCATTGCTTGGTTGTGCAGTGACGAGTCGTCATTTATGACGGGGCAGTCAGTAGTACTCGATGGGGGGATGTTGGCCTAGGGCAAGCACTCCAACACGCGTTAATAAACAAAATTAAGCACACAGCACGTTATCAGCAAGAATTAAGGACATGACAATGAAGAACTTATTTGATTTAACAGGAAAAGTGGCACTGGTTACAGGTGCTAGCCGTGGTATTGGTGAGTCTATAGCTCGTTTGCTTGCCCAATATGGCGCACACGTTATTGTATCAAGCCGAAAAATTGACGGCTGTGAGGCGGTTGCTTCTTCAATTCGCGACGCAGGCGGCAAGGCAACCGCGCTTGCGTGTCACGTGGGTGAAATGGAGCAAATTACAGAAGCTTTTAATGTCATTAAGCGTGATTTCGGCAAACTGGATATTCTTGTAAATAATGCAGCGGCCAACCCTTATTTTGGCCATATTTTAGATACTGACTTAGGTGCCTACAACAAAACCGTAGACGTAAACATTCGTGGTTATTTCTTCATGTCGATTGAAGCGGGCAAAATGATGAAGGAGCAGGGCGGCGGCGTCATACTTAATACTGCGTCTGTAAACGGTATAACGCCGGGTGACATGCAGGGTATTTACTCTATCACTAAAGCGGCGGTTATCAGCATGACTAAATCATTTGCTAAAGAGTGCGGTAACCTGAATATTCGCGTAAACGCATTATTGCCTGGTTTGACCGATACTAAATTTGCCTCAGCATTAACGACCAATGAGCAAATCTTAAAGCACGCGCTTAAAGTAATACCACTGGGGCGCGTCGCTGACCCAGATGAAATGGCGGGCACGGTATTGTATTTGGTATCAGATGCGTCTACCTACACGACCGGCACGACAGTGGTGGTAGATGGTGGTATGCTAGCGTAATTAAATACAGTTACGAGATACGACCATGCATATATGGGTTGACGCAGATGCGTGCCCTGCAGTGATCAAAGACATTCTCTTTAAGGCAGCTAGGCGTACCAAGCTGCCTTTGTCTTTGGTGGCTAACCATTCTATGTCTGTTCCACCAGACAAGCACATAACCTTAACGCAAGTTCCGTCTGGCTTCGATGCTGCTGATGATTACATTGTAGAAAAGTGTGAAGCAGGTGACTTGGTGATTACTAACGACATTCCGCTAGCCGCTGATGTGCTGGCAAAAAATGCGCTAGCGTTGAATAATCGTGGTGAGGAATACGACAAGTCGTCTATCAAGCAGATACTGGGTATGCGAGATTTTATGGACACTATGCGCTCAAGCGGCGAGCACACCGGTGGGCCCAAAGCGTTTTCACAACGTGACAAACAAAACTTCGCCAATGCCCTCGACCGACTTCTTACCCAAGGCCTCCGCAACCTCAAATAAAATAATGGGGTCAGAGTCTGAGGGATCCCCACGAATTTAATTTCATATGCCTCCGGCCCAGGCTGCGTCAATTATGGAGCTGTACCATTTGAGTGCAGCTTTCCACTGTCGCATAGTAAATCGTATTCGACAAGCGACAGCCCT